>Ga0181369_1000101_pt1 | contig 23076 bp, 28 predicted proteins | sample LowvirmetaG_8_FD_130088 | JGI IMG/M metagenome (GOLD analysis project Ga0181369, IMG submission 130088) | Marine viral communities from the Subarctic Pacific Ocean - Lowphox_04 viral metaG | ecosystem: Environmental > Aquatic > Marine > Oceanic | place: Subarctic Pacific Ocean | collected... | reverse complement strand
ATCATAATAGACCTATCGAACAAGGTGAATTTGTTAATGATGGTAGTGATGAATTTAAAGAGCTTGAAGATATGTATAATAAAATTAATTCTATGCAAGGTGGTAGGATAGAAGACCAAGAACAACCATTTTTAAGTAAAGATCAAAAAGATGCTATTAGAGTAGCTCAAACATTAGCTAATGACCCTACTAGAAGATCTTTTCAAAGAGACCCGCAAAAGGAAATTAATAAAGCCTACGGCGATGTAATGAAAAAAATAGCTAAAAAAATTAAATCAATTCAAATATAATGAAAAAATTCCTTAAACAATATAATACAATATTAGAACAAGATGAAACAATGGAAGTCCCAGCTGAAGATCCAGTTGAAGAACCTGTAACAGAACCACAAGTTGGACAATTGTCTCCAGAAGGTGAAGTATTACTAGTAAGATTAATTAAAAAAGCTTTAGTTACGAAAATTGAACCTAGTGACGTAGAAACATTGAGTGAGTTATCAGATATTAATGAAGTTAATGCTAAATCTTCTTTAGAACAATTAATTAATATAATGAAAAAGTATTCACAAGATATTGACGTTGCAACATGAGCTGGAAACCATTAGATCAAGTATACCTAAACGAATCTGCTAATAAAAAAGTAGATAAATTACCCCGTCAAAAAGTTGGTATATATTTTGAAGATAATAACCTATTTAGAGGTGATAAAGGTGATTATGAATTTGTTGGTGCTGTTGATGATAAAGACTATAGAAAAATAGTTAACATAGTTAAAAAAGAAGGTGATAAATCTATTGACAACCTTGTACAACAATCTGGTTTTGTTGATCAAACTCGTTATATTAAGAATTTCTTTGCAGACTTTGACGTTAATTACGGTGAGGTGGAGTTACTATCGCAAATCAAGCAAAGCTTAACTAGTATTACAGGTAAAATAGGTGGTGCACAAGGAGAGTTAAGTTTACATGAAGCTGTATTTCCAATCTTAGAAAAATTATTAGCTAACGAAACACCAGAAAAGATAGAACAGTTTTACAATTCATTATTTGTTAAAAGTTTCTCTGAAGGCAATGTAAGTGTTGGAGATGGTGAGTTATTATTAAGTCTATTTACTGAATGTTTTAAAGGAGATGTTGGTGATTTAAAAACACCAAGCGGTTTAAACGTTGAATTAAAAGTAGGTAAAGGTAGAATTATTAGTGCTAGAGGTGGTGGTTTTAAAAATGATCTTAATAAACTAAAAGAGTTTGCAGCTAAACCGGATTTATCTATAGAAGATTTACAACAAGCTAAATTTACCGGAGATGTAATGAAAAAAGCTTTTGCTAATAGTTCCATTTTACAACAGTTTATTGATCAAAATATTACAGATGCAAATAAACGAATGCAACATTTTGCAGGTATAATGTTAAATGAATATGGTAATGAAGGTTTTGATATAGTATTATATGTATATCAAAAAGGATTTACTAGAAAGGCAGGTAGTGTTGCAGGAGATGGCACATTTGATAAAGCACGTTATCTAAATGTTACTAGTTATGCAAATATTATTAATGCTATTAATACTAACTATATAGCTTTTGATTTTGATGGTGATGGAGTTTATATTGGTTATCCAGGAAGCAATGTTAATGCAAAATTTAAAAAGGATTTAAAACTATCATGATGAACTTTAAACAACATCACAAAGTATTATTAGAATTCTTTGATGCAATCGATGGAGCAGTTAAGCATATTGATCATTTAGAAGAAAATATACTTAATAAAGGTAAGCAAGGTGTTATAGAAGCTATTAACCAAATAGAATCTTCTATATCATACTTTGTGGATGAATCTGATTATAAGATATCTACTAAGTTTGATGGAGCACCTGCTATCGTTGCAGGGGTCGATACTAATAATAAATTTTTTGTAGCTAGTAAATCAGCTTTTGCTAAAAATCCTAAAATAAACTATACTGAAGAAGATATTACCGAGAACCATGGAACAGGTGGTTTAGCAGATAAATTAAAGTTAGCTTTACGTTATTTACCATCATTAAACTTAAAAGGTATATATCAAATGGATTACATGTTTGATCCACAAATGAAAGTATTTGAAACACCTGAAACAATTGACGGTGTAAAAAATGAAAATAAATTTTTAACCTTTACACCTAATACTATTAAGTATGCTGTTACTGAAAATAGCCCTTACGGTGATCAAATAGCTAGATCAAAAATAGGCGTTGCAGTTCATATTGAATATATGGTACAAAACGGTATACTAAAAGTTAAAAAATATACTTCTTCAACAGATGAATTTTCACCATCTAATACAGTGTTTGTTTTTAATGTATTAGCAAATAAACCAAAAAATAGCAAATCATCTTTTAGTAAGTTACTTTTAAAAGATGTTAAAACAAAAAAGAAACAGTTACTTAAATTAGCTGATAAGGTAGATTTCAGTTCATTAGATGATTATACTGGTACTCTTAAATCTTATATTAATTCTGAAATTAGATCAGGCAGATTCCTGGAAGATACATCGATGTCAACTGAAGAGTATGTTAACTATATTAGTAATAGGTTTATTAAAGATCTAGAAAGACTTAAAAGTGAAAAGGGTAAAGCTAAGAAGCAAGAGCAAATGAAATCAACATTAAAGTCTCTTCAAAAACTTAAACCTTCTATTAAAAATGCTTTTGAAATTACTAAAATTATTGCTAATTTAAAGAATAATTTAATTAAAATCTTTAATGAGATAACTAAAAATGATCTATTAGGTACATATCTTGAAGAAAGTCCTAATAACTGGCAAACTACTGCCCCTGAAGGATTTGCTTTATCAAAAGTTACTGCAGCTGGTGCAGAAATTACTAAAATGGTGGATAGAGAAGAATTCAGTCGAGCTAATTTTGGTACCGGTAAACCAACATCACCAGAAAATCAAGAATCATATATTACCAATCCACCAGTATTCAATAGAGGTGAAGGTACAAGATTACAAACCCACCCTACCGGTAGTAAAAAACTTGGCGGTTTCAATGAAATGTATAAAATGTTAAAGGAATTTGAAGATGCTGAAGATTTAACAAAAACAGTAGTTATATATCCGGGTAGATTTCACCCTTTTCATAAAGGTCATGCATCAGTTTATAATAAATTAAAACAGCAGTTCCCCACTGCAGATGTATTTATTTCTACTTCTGGTAAAACTAATGATACTAATTCACCATTTGAATTTGAAGAAAAGAAAAGAATGATACAAGGTGCTGGTATTGATCCTCAATTTGTCGAAATGACAGCCAATCCATATTTGGCCAATGAAATAACAAAAAGATATGATTTAGATAAAACTAAAGTTATATTTGCTGTTTCAGAAAAAGATATGGAAGGGGATAAACCACGCTTTAAATTTGGGTTAAAAAAGGATGGTACACCAAGTTACTTCCAACCATATGATAAGTCCAAAAAATTAGATAGTGGTGATAAACACGGTTATATTGCAACTTTACCTACAATGGATTTTAATATTCTTGGTAAAGATATTAGAAGTGCATCTCAAATAAGAGAATTATATAAAAATTCTGATGAACAAGGTAGAAGAGATCTTATTCAAGATCTATACGGTTCATTGGACGAAGAGATAAAAAGAATATTTGACAATAAGCTAATTTAAGCTCCTGCGTAACCAGTATTTTTAGCAGTTTCAGTATCGTTTAATTCATCAACTTCTACTCTATCTTCATCTGGATCTTGTTCATCTTCCACATCAGCATCTAACTTATCATACTCTAAAGCATGATATACTGATGATAGATAATCAGCTGCTTTTGTAATTTTAGAAGCTGTCCAACCTTCTAAATTCTCTAAATTCTCCATGTGGTTGAATAACTTAGTTGCATATTCAGCAGCTTTAAGTAATTCTGATCTTGCCATATCTAATTCACCATCATATTCATCGGTATTGCAGTCATCACAACCGCAATCACTTCCACACCCATCTTGCTCACCGGCTTGAATATAAACTGTTTCTTCTTCTTTCTCTGCATCTTCACAATCTGACGAACCATCTCTATCATCAATCTTAAGCACTACAACCTTAGAAGCTGTATTTTGTGAACCAGGTCCAGGTACATTTACCATTTTACCAATCATGGGTCCAAGACCTATATTTTCGTTTAGGGATTTATATTGCTCAAAAATTAAGTTAGATTCATTATCCATATTAATATTTAATAAATAATTAAATGACATTCGATAAACTATACTCTTCTCTTATGGAAGCATTCGATGAAGATGCTGAATATAGAGGTAGAAAAGTAACTCTTAATAAACCGACACGAGGTGACGTAAAAAAATTTAAAGTTTACGTAAAAGACCCTAAATCTGGTAATGTAAGAAAAGTTAATTTTGGACATGGTGGTACATCAGCTAAACGACGTGGTGAAAAAACAATGAAAATTAGAAAGAGCAATCCTAAAGCTCGTAAATCTTTTAGAGCCAGGCATAATTGCGACAATCCAGGTCCCAAAACAAAAGCAAGATACTGGTCTTGCAGAAAATGGTAATTTATTATGAAAACATTTAAAATATTTTATGAACAATCAGAAATAGAAAGTCTTGAGGCTTTAATTGCTAATCCTGACCCTAAAAGAGTCAAAGAATATGGTGGTAAAAAATACGTCGAAATGCTTAAGAAAAAATTAGAAAAAGCTAAAAATGTATCTGAAGAAGATGCACAAGATAGATGTAAAAGAAAAGCTGATAGTGTATATGGTAAAAAGACATCTGCATATAAATCAGGTGCTATTGTAAGATGTAGAAAAGGTAAAATATGGAAAAAGAAATGAAATTTGACCAAATATTAGAAAGCCTATGGGCCAATATTAATAAAAAAAGAAAATCTGGTCGTAAATCAGCTAGAAAAGGTTCAAAAGCTTATAAAGCTGCTAAAAAATCAGGCGATAAATTGCATGCTAATAAAATGCGTAAAGCTGGTAAATAATGAAATTTGATGAACTATATGAGTTTTACCTAAATGAAGCTAGTGATAGTTTACATCAATGGTTTAAACGTGGTGGTAAAGACCCTAAGACGGGTAAAAAATTTAGTGGTTGGATAAATTGTAAAACTGGAGGACCTTGCGGAAGAAAATCTAAAAAATCAGGCGGAAGTTACCCAGCATGTAGACCCACAAAAGCTGCTTGTAATAAAATAAAAGGTAAGATGTATAAAAAGAAAAGTTCAAAAAGGGTATCTTGGAAGAAAAAGAAAAAATAACTAAATAATAGTATGGCAATCAATAATAATGTAGGAAAAATCGCAACTACTAATGTATCTATAAAAGGTCCTAGCCCTGTAGCAACTACAACTTCAACGGGTAGTATATTAGCTGTTAAATATATAAAAGATGATTCATCCACGGTTACAAATCCGTCAAATATTGATAGTATTGGATTGAAGAATTGGTTCGCACAATATGTTGGTAGTTTAGGTAATTTTAATAAAAAAGCTGACGATAATATAAATGTTAGCTGGAGTGATTATAGAGGTGCGACTATTTTGGGTTTTAAGGTAAATATTAAAAATGAAACTTATAATCGGTATCAAACTAATAATGATGCTGCTATAATTATAACTCCGTTTAATGGTAACACTATAGGTGGTAGAGAGTTTACAGTGCAGGTAGGTGGTACGTCGCAAGATTCTACCGGGACTACAAGCGCGTCACCTGTTACTTTTGGAGGTTTCGACGGTCAAAGTAAGGTAGTACCTATCAGAGTAATAGATAATAAAACAGGAGTACAATTACAAATGTCTTGGACTACTGCTTACACAAGTGGTTCACCTTTACTAAAGGGTTCTAATACAGTTGCAGGAGATGGTAGAGCGTTTAATGTTAATTGGGGTGATAACAGTAAACGTGATACCACGTATAGTCAAGATATGTATTTTTTCATGGGGGCCGAATCTACTAGATTATACGGTCTTACTTATTCTTAGTGTTGTTTTTTAAGGTTTATTAACTATAATATATTATGGCAAGCTTAGTTTTTAAAAATAGATTAATATCTAATGGGTCGAAATATATAATTAGACTTAAAAAAATAGATAATAATTATATTATACCGTATACATTATTAAAAAATTATAGTGTTACACAAACTGATAATGAAGAATACGTAACTCTTTATAATTTATTAACAGATGAATGTGAAGATTTAAAACTGACAGATATAGATAAATATACCACAATAAACTGTGATAGTATTTCAGAAAATATTAAAAATGAGTTTACTTTCATTAATTATTGTAAAAATGCATACAATATTTTTAAAGAAAGTAAACTTCCAATTGAATTATTTTATAATAATTTTATGAATACTATTGCTATTGATAACGATATACAACAAGTGGTAATTGATTTCAACTTTATGATAGATGAAGATATTATAAAAGGTAAAAATATTCCTGATAAAGATATAGAAAATATAAAAAATAGTTTTTATAAACTAGTCAATATAAAAATTAATGAAAATAAGAATGAACTTAATCAATTAAAAGAAGACTGCGAAACAGAAGAGGATATAGAAGATATCGAACAAATTATAGAAATGTTTGATACCTGTAAAGAAGATATATGTATTGAAAATGCTAAAACGATAAAAGATATATTAGATGAATGGCCGCCTTTACTTTTGCCTTTACCAAACTCACTAGATAGACTTCTAAATTTAACAATTCCCGATTATACGAAAACAACTGAAATAGAACAATTTACTGATCTTATAAAAAGTATAGATGCTGATATATTATTTGAATTTACTAAAATATTAGATGATTTTAAAGAAACGTTAGATTCAACTATTTATAATGATTATAAAAAAGTATTAGACGTTGAATATTATAAAAAATTCGATGAAAAACTATGATATCAATAAATTCAGTGTTAATAATATTGATAGAGATTACAAAACTCAAAGAAATAATAGAGCTAAATTAGATACTGGGTTTCACTGTAATTATGAGTGTGAATTTTGTTATTATATAGATAAACTTCATTTAAAGACCCCATTTAAAGAAATTAAAAGACGTATTGATCGTATACATGGATATGGTATTACACAAATTGATATGTCTGGAGGCGAAAGTTCAGTTCATAAAGACTGGATTAAAATACTAGAATATTGTAATGAAAAATTCGAAAATGTTAGTTGTTTAAGTAATGGTTCTGTATTTTCAAATGAAAAATTTTTAGTTAAATCAAAAAATGCAGGCCTTAAAGAAATTCTATTTAGTTTACATGGTTATAATGAAAAAAGTCACGATGATATAGTAGGTAGAAAAAAAGCTTGGATTAAAATTAATAAAGCTATTCAACTATGTAAAAAACATGATATTAAAGTTAGAATAAATTGTACAGTATATCAAAAAAATTATAAAAACTTAGTAGAATATGCAAATGTAATTAAAGAAATAGAGCCATTTGAAGTTAATTTTTTAACGTTGAACTATTGGGATGATAGTAAAAAATTCGAACCTATTGACGATTATTTTAAATTAACTAATAATATAAAAAAATGTATTGATTTAATTAAAGATAAAGTAAATTATATAAATGTAAGATATACCCCTTACTGCTTCATGAAAGGTTATGAAAAATATGTATGTAATCAATATCAGCATATATATGATATCTATGATTGGAATAAAGAGTTTTATACCCATGCAGGTGTTAATGAAACTATAGATATTACTAGAAAATACACTCATAAAGAAAAAGTTGATCTAGGTCATGATGCTGCATGCAATGATAGATTACAAGATTATAAAAAACCTATTAAGTGTATAAGATGTAAGTATTTTAATATTTGTGATGGTATAGAAAAACCATTAAATTTAGATGTCTACCCTGAGCCAGGTGAAAAGATAAAAGATGTAAATTATTTTAGAAAAGACTTTTACAAGTGAAATATTTAAAGTTAGATAAAAGTTACGATTTATTTATTTCTATGACTTGGAGTGGTGATACCAATCACGGTGTTTGTGGTCATTTATATGAAATTATAGAATATTACCTGCTATTAAAAAAACATTTTAAAATTGGTATTTTAATATGTGAAGATTTACCGTGGAATATTATTGAAAAGGGTATTAATTCAAAATACAATTTAAGTCAAGATGAAGTAAAAAATATTAAAGCAAATATTATATTTGCAAACCGCCCTAAATATGTTGTCGGTAAAAATATACTTTTTGTAGATGGTGGTTTTACGCGAACTATGCTTAGATACGGGGTAACTTTATTATTTAAAAATATATTTTCGTTTAGATGTTCTAATATGGATTACCATTATAATCTACCATATAAAAATATTACTCTTCTTCAAGATGATAGGGTATATAACGATGAAGATAATAAAATATCGATTAATTATAAAAAGAAAATAAAATTTGATATATTTAAAGATATTAAACAGCCTAGTGTAGATGCAGCTTTATTGTATATAACTTCTAATTGTAGAAAAGTGTGTGACGATTATTTAATAGATCTCATAGTTCAATTTAAATTTGATAAGTATGTGGTGTTATCGAATGATAATGAAATATATAAAGAGAAATTTAAGCTTTTAAAAAATATAGATTTTCCAACTATGCCGGTTGATAATATTTTTGAAAAATTTAATACTTATATATACACCCCTACAAAAGATAAATTTGATTGTAGTCCTAGATTTATAGCTGAATGTAATTTTTATAATAAAAACGTTATTTACTATAATATAGACGATGATTATCTTAAAATTGATACAGGTTTAAAATATCGTAAATATGATATACAAAATGATTTTAAAAGTATTTCATTACAGTCAAATGATAATATTATAAAAATTATTAAAAATATTATATGAAATACAACAATTCCAATATAGTAAAAGCTGGTATTAAAAATTATAATATCAAGACTTTTTCATGGCATTTGGTAGACGTATGCAGCCAAGCATGTACATATTGTAATGAAGGATTTGGTTCAGATATATATAGACCTAAATCTACATTTTTTAAAGATAAAAAACAAAGTGAATCATATAAACTAGTTTTAAAAAGATTAAAACTAAAGTCTTTAGGTGAATTTGAAGTTGATTTACTTGGTGGTGAACCAACTTTACATTCAAATTTATTTGAGATTGTTGAAAATTTAAACTCAATTAATAATTGCACTGAAATAAGTTTAATAACTAATCTTAAAAAAAGTTTTAATTACTACGAAAAATTTAATGATAAAAAATATAATAAATTATTATTGTGTCCATCTGTTCATATGGATTACTATAATGATGAATTACTAGACAAATTAATTAAACTTAATAAATTAAAACATTTTAAATTACTACCTATAATAATGATTCATGATAATAAAAAATATTATAGTACAATAAAAACATTACTCGATACTTTAATAGAAAAAAATATAGAATTTACTGTTAGTTTTCTGTTTGATAGTTGTGGTTATGAAGTAAACTATGATAATAATTTTTTAAAAGAAATGAATAAATATGCTAATAAAGATGATAATAGGTATATATTTCAAACTGATGGTGGTAAAAAAATAAATTTAAATAAACATTCTATATATAATAATAAATTAACCAATTTTAAAGGTTGGAAATGCAAACCTCTTAGGTATAAAATAAACCATTTCGGAGGAATTTTTAACGTTTGTTCAAACAAACCTTTACCGATGACAGGTAAAAGTGAATGCATTGAATGTCCTCATACATCATGTTTGTGCGATATACAATGGAAATTTGATAAGGAGAAGCATGAAAAGTATTGATAAAATTAAAAGCTTTGAAATTATTAAAACGGGTAAATGGCCAGAGTATGATTTAAAAATTACTTTAAAACCTAGTTTTCGGTGCAATCATAAATGTTGGTTTTGTACAGAGTATAGTAATAAAACAAAAACTTGGACAAAAGAACAATGTGATCTAGTACTTAAAAAACTTGAAGAAATACCTATAGACAAAAAGAAAATATTTTTTTATTTTTACGGTGGTGAACCAACTTTGAGCAAACATTGGGAGTACTTAAACTATAAGATAGTTGAAATGTTTCCAGAAAAAGAATTATTTTTGCAGACCCATACTAATTTAAGTTTACCTAAAAAAAGGTTAGAGATATTTCTAAAAAAGATTAGTAAAATAAAACAAACCAACCACACAGTTAATATATGTAATAGTTACCATATTGATAAACAGCCAGTAGATTTATATATTGAAAAAATGGATATATGTAATGATTATAATAGTTTGGGTTATTGTTTCTTTAGTACTGAAATACCTAAGAAGGAAAAAATGCTTAAAGAGCTTTATTCAATAATAGAAAAATACCCTAAAAAACTAATAATGAAGTTTACTGAGATTGAAAACTTAGCAACAAAACCTTTTGAAGGTTATGAAGAATTAAAAAAAGATAAATATCTCATTGGTAATGATAATGGTAAAAGTTTAGAATATCGCTATTGGATGAAATATTACCCTGAATTAAGAAATTATTTTGAAAAGGGTTGGAATTTTTTAATTAACGGAGACAGTACTATGAATTATTCAGATGTTAAAGGTCATAATATTCATAAAAAATTTAAATATATGAAATGCTCTGCTGGTAAAAAAAATATTGTAATAGATCATAATTTATATGTTTATAGATGTAATGATTATAATTATAAAAATATTAAACAAATGAAGTTAAGTGACTTAAATTTTAAAAGTTATTTAAATAAATGCGAAATATGTTTGTTAAATGCATGCTTCGACGGGTTAGATTTTAAAAAGGTTAAAATATGAAACTATCAATATTAATATTAACACATAATAGACCTCTTTTGTTTAAAAGATGTATAAAGAGTGTATTGAATAATTTACCTAATTATGATATTGAAATTTTAGTAAATAATGATAGTAATGATATAACTGAAATATATAAAGATGGAGTTAATATTTCTTATTACTATGAAAAGAATAAAAAATTGACCGATACATATAAATTTTTATATGAACAGAGTAAAGGAGAATATATATTTTACCTTGAAGATGATGATTATCTAAAGTCTAATTTTTTTAAGTTTTTAAATTTTAACTATGATGTAAATTTTTTAAACTATCTGTCTAAAGATATTTTAACATATAAACGTAATTTAACCTCTTACTATAAAAGATTTTTTACTAAACTTAAATCTTTAAGTAAAATTAATAATTTATCTGAATTTTTAAATACATATGAGCCAAGAGACTTTCAATTTAGTCAAATAGTATTCAAAAAAAATGGTATTAAATATTGGCCTACAGAAGATAATATTTTCAATGACTATAAAATTTTTAAATCTTTAGAACTTGAAACTATTTTTTACATTTCTAAACCATTATGGGTGCAAACGACAGATGGTAAAGATAATATAAGTTTTAATGTACATAATAAAGACAAAAGATTTGAATGAAAAATAGTACTAACTACGTAAAGCAATATGATATAAAGCATAAGATACAAAGGCTTTATGTACACTGGGATGTAAGTACGCAGTGTAATTTTAAGTGTACTTATTGTTATGCAATGAAAGACTACGGGGATGAATGGGGTAAAATAGATGATTGGAAAAAACAACAATTAGTAATAAAAAGTTTAGGTAGAGCTAGGCTACCAGTTTTTTTGGGATTGCTTGGTGGTGAGCCTACTATACATCCGCACTATCCTGAATTAATAGATAAGTGTTTGGAAGTGGTTAAAAAACACCCAGATGGTAGATTATATATAACTACTAACGGTTCTTCTAAAAGTAGCATCTTTGAAAATCATCGATATGATGATAGACTATATTTTCTCTTTAGTTTTCATTCTGAATACGAATTTAAATATAAAAAAGGGTTTGAAATACTTTTAAAAAATATTGATATAGCAGTTAATAGAGGGTTTAAAGTAAAAGTTAATGTCATGCTTCACTATAATCAAAAACTTTGGCAAAAAACACATGATTTTGTAAACCAATTAGAAAAATACGGTGATAGAATTAATATTCACCCTCATTTCTTATATGCTGAAGGAGATGTACATCAGCTTCAAGATTATAGTAAAGATTTCTATAAAGAATTTGAAAGATTTAAAGATTACCCAGATTATTTTACTTTTGAAAGTAAAAATGGTGATAAAAAGATGTATAATGACTATAATATATTTGAAAATGAATTTACCAGTTTTAAAGATTGGGATTGCTGGAATAATAACTACGAAATATCATATAAGGGTGTAGTTCATAGAGTTTGTTTTGAAGAGAGATCTGATTTATTAAAAGATCCTTTCTTTTTTAGAAATATTGGTAAAATTTGCCCGGTATCTTGCCCACATACTAGTTGTAACTGTGATGGTTTATTAAAAATTTATAAAGAAAAGGTGGAGAGATGAATTTTAAAACTCGACAAATTGATAATTTAAAAGAATTTAAAGGGGTTGATGAACCCACCCATTTTACTGTTGAACTAAGACCTACTACTAAGTGTAACTATGATTGCTTTTATTGTACTGACCTTCATATAAATGAAAATAAAATAGTACCATTGTCAGAAAAAAATATGCAAAAAATGCTTTTATACATAAAAAAATATACAGGTAAGAGTGTTCAAGTTTTTATATGTGGAGGCGAGCCTACGGTTTATACCAAGTTAACATCATTGATTAATTCAATAACACAAGTTATGGATAAAGATGATTATGTCGAAATCCAAACTAATTTAGGTTTAAAAGAAAAGAAATTATTTTCAATTATCAATGAAATTGAAAATAAAGAGTTAGTAAAGATATCAGTAAGTTACCATAATACCCAATGTACAAATCATATAGTTTTTTTAAAAAAATGTATAATACTAAAAAATTACGGTATGTTAAATATGATATCATATGGTTATAATTCAAAAAAAAATGTATTACCAGATTATAAAGCTGGTAAAAAAATAATAGGTCCAGAACACTGTGAAATTGTACCTCTAATTAATGCAAGTGTAGATCAAGACCCAAGTAAAGGTAATGAAACTTTTAAAGAAATTGATATTTTAAATGAAACGGAAAAAACTATCTTGTGGAACGAAGATGGGCATTTTTTTGACAATCAATTGCAGTATACTAAAGAAGATGGTAGTGTTATAAAGACTAGTAGGAATGAAATGTGGTTAAAAAGAAATAATAATTTTTTAGGTTCAAAATGTAGTATACCAAAATGGAAAGTGTATGTAGATTGGAACGGGGATGTATATAAATGCTTTAATCAGCAGTTTTCTACAGTGAGTCCTCAATTTAATTTAAATAATAATGTAGAAGAGGTATATTTTCAGAATCTATCATGCATGGATTGCCCCTTTACTACATGTTTCTTTGATATGGAATATAATAAAACTTCACAACAAAAAGAAGTTGAAGAAATAAAAATAGATAGATTTTTTAATACTCAAAAATATAAATTATTAAAAACAAACAATAAGGTATAATATGCAAAAAGCTACAAGATTAGAAAGGTTAGATAGAGATATGCTTGATTATAAGCATATTATTTGGTATATAACTGGTCACTGTAAGTTTAAATGTACGTATTGTGATGTTGTAGATAATAAAAGACCTAATACTGATTTAGAAAGTCAAAAGAGAATAGTAGATACTTTATTTGAATTAAAAGAAAATTTTGAAATATATTTGTATGGTGGTGAACCGACTGAGTATATTCATTTGCATGATATTTTAGAATACATTAGTAGTAAAGATAGTCAATATTTTAAAGGTATCGAACTACAAACAAACCTAAATGTTTCAATTGAAGAGTTTAAAAAAATAATATCGTATAAATGTATTACTAAAGTTGCTCCTAGTATACATATAACATTTTTAAAAGGTGATACCTTAGATGACTTACTTGAAAAAATTTTAATAATTGAAAAAAATGATAAACTAAATAGAATAGATTTTATGTTAGAAAAATGGTTTGTTGAAAAACATGTTGAATTTAATAAAAAAATGGTAAATGCAAAATTAGGTGATTATATCCAATATGTTTATAATTTTTTCGAACACCATACAGGTAAACCTTACACTGGTAAATGGAATGCTGACCATATAACCGAATATAAAGAAATGATAGATGCGACTGCTTTTGAGCAAGAAAGATATAAAATATTTTATCAAGATAAAAAAACTGAAGAACTATCTATTAATGAAATGTTATTAAAAAATTTAAGTTTTAAAGGTAGGACTTGTGAAGCTCGTAAATATTTGGTTTGGATCGATTTCAACGGGGATTGGTGGGAATGCAATATTTCACAAGCTAAAAATAAACCTTTAGGTAATATACTTAAAAATCCAAAACAATTTTTATATACAGCTAATTACCCAATCAAATGTAGAACAGAAAAATGCGATGCTTGTTTTTTCGTTAAAAGGTATTAAATTTTGATAATAAATAGTTTATGATTAATAAGTTAACCAATAATAATTTAAAAGAAGCAGGTGATAAAGACTATACTTTGCTTACCTTTTCTTGGGACCTTATTGATATCTGCCAATATAGATGCACTTACTGCAGTGCAATGAATTTTAATCTTCATACATTTAAAACTGATAAATCATTACACAATAAATGGAAGTTGGTGTTACAAAAATTAAGCCTAAAAAGAATTAATTGCCCTTTTAATTTTGAAATATTAGGTGGTGAACCAACTTTACACCCAAATATATTAGAAATTATTGAAGGTCTCTGTAAAATAGAAAATTGCGCAGCTGTAGATTTAATTTCAAATCTTGCAAAACCTGTAAGTTTTTATAAACAAATTGATAAGGAATGTAATAGAAAATTGACTATTGAGGCTTCTTTTCACCCTCAATATTGCAATCAAAAATGGATAGATAAAGTAATTGAATTAAACAGTTGTAAATATATTAAAATTTTTCCTAATATTAATTTACCTACAAATAGAGATGATTGGGATAAGACATTAGATCTATTGGAACAATTTAAAAATAATAATGTAGGTATAAGTTTAAACTTTCTTCAAACAGTTGCAGAGGGTTCAGTTGGTGGTTGGGTATCTGAATATCCTGATGATTTTTGGGAAGTATTTAAAGACCACTTAACTGAGCAGACCGGTGAAGAACAAAGAACAACAAAAGATTTAATTGATAAATTAGTAAAACCGTCCGGTAAAGAGACTGCAATTAAATTCTTAAAAGAACATGCAGGTAAAATTACAACCAATATCAAATACATTGATAAAGATAATAAAAACCATATACTAACAGAATCTGATATAAACAGATACGATTTGGCTCGATTTAAAGGTTGGAAATGCAGACCATTGATGTATCATATCGACATGGCAGGTAGAATCACTAATCATTGTACCCATGAAGAGTATAATATTGTAGATTTAAATAGAAAAAGTTTAACAAAATGTGTTACATGTCCATTAAAAAGGTGTGATTGTGATACGAAATTTTTATACCATAAAACAACTGAATAATTATGAGTTTAGAAATAGAGTTAAAGAATTTAGGTACGTTTTACTCAGTAGATAGTTTAGATAATCAATCTATACATTTTAAAGTAATATATCATATCGATAATAATGAATATCTTAAAGTATATAATAAAAAAACATTTATTGATCAATACCGAGACCCTATACACAATGGAATAGATCGTATGAATATACTATTGAAGTTTTTTAAAAAAAATAAATATCATTTTTTATCAGAATTTAAATATGAAACAGAAAATTATATTATATTTAAATATTACCATAATTACAAACAATCTACTTTAGTAGATTTTGTTGATTTATCAATTGAAAAGATGAAAAAATTTTTAAATATAAAAACGAAAAATAAAAATCATAATATTACAGAAATTTTTAAAATAATTATTAAAAATTTTAAAAAGATGTATGAAAATGAAAAAATTGATATACCATTTTCTAATAATGCAAAAGAATTTTCAAATTTTAAATCTAAATCAAAATTATTAGATTATTTGACAATAACCCCGTCAAGCTTTACTTTAAGTAATATACTGTTTAAAAAAGATAAAAATGGTAATATAAAAGATTGGAAATATGTTGATATGGAAAATATTGATATTTGTTTTCCGAGGTATATTTTTAATTTAAATGAAGATAAATTATACCCTAAAAATAATGAAAAAAATATTTTAGATAAAACGGATAAATTAGTGGGAGATGATAGTGTTAATTTACAATATATAAATGAAATAACCGATAAACCATCTATTTTATATACGTTAAATGCCAAATGGTATAATCTTGGAGAAATAAAAAACTGTTAGTTATATATTATGTTACTAGATGAAATAGTTAAATATTCGTATGAAAATAAATTAACTCATATACCATCTGCATTATCGATGGCAACATATGTAGAGTTTTTATTTGAAAATAAAGTTGTTATACCATATAGGGATAAAATAGTATTAGGTAAACCGTTCGGATCACAAACATATTATCTCTTATGGAAAAAAATGGGTCTGCTTAAAAATATAGAAAATCTATCTGTCGGGGTAAAACATAAGGAAATAGATTTTGTAGATTATGGGGAAGAAACTATGGGTAATGCTTTAGGTGTTGGTACTGGTATAGCTTTAGCTAGTAAAAATAATAAAGTATGGGTAAATATTACCGATGCTACTTTACAGATGGGCAGTACATTAGAAGCTATTCAATACGTAGGTCATAATAATGTTAGCAATATTCTATTAACCGTTGATAATAATAATTGTCAAGTAACTGATATAACATCTAAAATATTAGATACTAAGCCTGTATTTGAAATGGCAAAACTTTATGGTTGGGAAGTAATAGATTGTGACGGTCACAATAAAGAACAAATGAAAACCATAAAATACTATAATAAAAAACCAACTTTAATAAACTTTATAACTAAAAAGGGATTTAATGTAGATTATATGGAAGCTGATCCAATTAAATGGCACTATAAAACTATAGATAATGAGATATAATATAGCAGGCGCTTTTAGTAAAAAAGAACAATTAAAATTATATTTTTTTAAAAATAAAGATATAATTAAGAATTTTGATATTACCGTGTATGATGGTATTAATAGTTGTGCGTGGAATGGGGGAAGAATAAATAGAGATATTGTATATGATGATAAAACTATTCAATATTATTATCGGAATAATATTTCTATTGGGCTTACATTTACTAATAATATCGTAGATTTAGATGATAAAGAAGGTAATAAACTATTAAGAAAGTTTCATAAAAAAGGTAATGTTATTATATCAGCTAACTTAGATTTATTAAAATATATAAAGAAAAAATACCCACTATATAAACATACCCGGTCAATAACTAGTTTTGGTAAGATATCTTTACCAATGAATGATGAAGATTTTAATCATTATAAATTTCTAGAAGAATATTATGATTATATAGTACCTAGATGTGAACATGTATTTGATGAAAGATTTATCAAACTAGATCAATCAAAATACGAAATAATGCTAAACGATACATGCATGTATAATTGTCCATATTACGGCGAGCATTTTCAAGAAATAGCCAAACAAAATAGATTATATAATAAACCGTGGATAGAAGGAGGAGATGAAAAAATGACTGAGATTGAAGAGTGTTGGATATCGGAAAGATCTACATATAAAAAACCTAAAATATTTGAACCAAATACAGGTCATGAAAAAACTATAGAAAAACTAGGAGATAATTATGGTATGGATTTAAAGTCAGATCAAATAATGAAACTCAAAAAGCAGGGTATAAATAATTTTAAGATAACTGGAAGAGAAATGAACTTTAAAGATTTTAATGACGAACTTAATTTATATTTGATAGATCATGAATAAATTTAAAAATATTAGTATTATAGGTGGTGGTACTGCAGGTGCATTTACTGCTCTTTTATTGTCTAAAAAAATCAATAATATAAACGTTAATTGGTATATACCTAATAAAAATCAACCAATAGGTGTAGGTGAAGGTGTAGCTCCTCCAGTATATAACTTTTTAAGAGATAATGGTATAAGTTTTAAAGATGTATATAGATACATGAATGGTAGTATAAAAACTGGTATTGAATTTGATAATTGGGTAGATAATAACCATACATATATTAGACCAAATGGTGATAGTCGTAAACTAATGTTATACAATGAATCTATTACTTTAAAAAATAAAATACCTAATGATCTAGTAGATTCTAAAGAATTCTCATTACACTTAGATCAATCCTTAATTTTTAAATATATAAGTAAAATAGTTTTAAAAAATAAAAATTTTAAAATTATAAATCAGTATAAGGATATTGATAATATACAAGATGATATTGTTATTGATTGTACTGGGTTTAAACGTAATATTATAGGTAAATTAAACCCCGATAATTTTATAGATTATACTGATAAAATTTTAAATAATCGCGCAGTGACTTTTAAACATACTTATACCGACTATGAAAAACAATTTAAACCATATACCATATCAACCGCATATAATAATAATGGGTGGTCGTGGACAATACCATTAAAAACACATATCGGTTTTGGTTATGTATATAGCGATAGTTATGAAAATAATATAGATGATTTCAAAAATTATATAAAAAATTATTTAAATTTAAAAGGTGATATAGAATTAAAAAAATTAAAATTTACCACTGGTAGATTGAAAGATCATATTATTGAAAAAAATAATCAAATATTTGTTGGTATAGGGTTAAGTTCAGGGTTTATCGAACCATTAGAAGCTACTAGTATTAGATTAATGGTTGATGAACTTAATATACTCCATGAATTTATAAAAGGTAGAATAAACATAAATCAATATAATAAAAAATGTAATGAAAGTTTTGATTGTCTATTAGATTTTATAATTCTTCATTATAAATTTAAAGAAACTAATAATGAATATTGGAATCATTATAAAGAAGTGAAAATTAATAAAAACTTATATTCTGAAGTCGAAGATGATTACGCATGGGATTGGGTTTACAATAAACTTAATAATATAGATATGAGTGAAACTATTCCTATTGATAAACAAGTTAAAATTATTAAAGGAAAAAAATCTATAGACTGGCTTAAACAATTTAATTAAATGAGAAATACTTTAGATATATTTTTATCCAAATATAATAATCCAGATTTATATTTTTTACATGCTGATATGTGGAGCTTTAAAAAATTTAAAAACAAATACCCAGAACGTTGTTTAAATTTTGGTATTGGTGAAACTAATATGGTTAATGTTGCAGGTGGTTTAGCAAGTCAAGGTAAAAAGGTAATTATATACGGGGTAGCAGGATTTGTATATCAAAGAGGTTACGAACAATTAAAATTTAGTGTAGTAAATTTTGGTAAAAATGTAACTATGGTTAATGCAGGTGCTAATGGTTGTTATAATAGATGCGGTATTGGTCATTTACCTAATGATGATTTTATGCTAATGGATGCACTTAACGTAAAATGTCATGAACCTGAAACGCGTTCAGAATTTTTACATACATTAACCGGTTGCATTAAAGATAATGAAACTAATTTCATACGGTTTGGGTGGGACAATTGTAAATGGTAAAGGAATTTATAAAAGCTGGTTATGATGATTATAATAGTATTTTTTTATCTTGGCAATTAATAGATAAATGTCAATATAATTGTACATATTGTAGTTCGGTTAACTATAATTTAAACACATTCAGTAAAAAAAATTTTAATGTTTGGAAACCCTTTATTAAAATGTTATGCAGTAAGAGGTTAGGTATGCCTTTTAGTATTGAACTGTTAGGTGGAGAACCTACTATTCACCCTGCAATATATGATATAGTGGATAATTTAACTAGTAGTGAAAATTGTACTCAAGTTGATATGATTACAAATCTAGCCAAAACATATAATTTTTATAAAAAATTTTATAGTGAAAAATCGAAAGATAAATTAGTTATAATAACTTCATATCATCCAGAATATCATAACACTTCCTTCATAGAAAAAATATTAAAATTAAATGAAGCAGGTATTAAAGTTAGACCGTCTATAAATTTACATGATAAACCTGAATATTGGGATAAAACTATATACACCATTAACACTTTAAACGAAAATAATATCGATTTTAATGTTAATTTACTTTTTGAAGTTGAAGACGGTTTACATAAAGGTTATAAGCCTAACTACACGAATGAATTTTTTGATAAATTTAATGACATATTACAACACAAAAAACTGAATACCCCGTGTAGATTAAATAAACATGGCAGTCCTCTAAAAGAAGGAGAAGATGGTGACTCTAGTATAGATATCTTATTAACTGATGGTGCTGATATTTTAAGACAAAATATTCCTTATGAAACTAAAAACGAAAAATTTAATTTTACTGAAAGAGAGATTGTAGCTAATGATTATGGTAAATTTAAAGGTTGGAAATGTAAACCTATGATATATACAGTTGACATGGGGTGTAATATTGAAAACAGTTGTACTGGTGAAAAAATATCATTTTTAAATTTAACTAAAAAAAATCTTACAAAATGTGTTATTTGCCCTCTAGTTAGATGTGATTGCTCTACTAAATTTTTATACCCTAAATTTAAAGTCTAATGCCAAATAATTTATTTACAGGTGCAGAGAGAGGGTTTTTAGGTAGTAATATTGCAAAAAACATTAAAGGTGTAAATTTTAAATATGGTAATATATTACAAGAAAATGTTATTTTAGAAAATAATTTTAATAACATATATCATTTTGCAGGGCCTAGTGATGATTTTGATTTTAAAAACTCTAAAAAAACAATCGAAACTATCACGATCGGTACTATTAATATGTTAGAAATTGCTAAAAAAAATAAAGCTAAGTTTATTTTTGCTAGTACAAAAGGGGTCGAACAACCTAATAACATTTACTGTTATAGTAAGTTGTTAATGGAAAAGTATATTCAAGAAAACTATGATAATTGGATTATTTTAAGAATACCTAGAGTATATAATAAGACTAGAAAGAAAGGACTAATGAAAAAATTAAGGTTAAATTTAGTACCGGAAGATCATATGAATAATAAAATTGAATTTTTAACCTTAGATAGTTTTATAGAACAGACTTTAAGAGTTGATAACCAACGTAATATAGTATATAATTATAGAGATCTTTACTGCAAGACAATAAAGAGTATAAAAAAACTATATATATGAAAATTTTAATTACCGGTGGTAACGGCTTTATAGGCAAAGCTTTACGTAATTTCCTGTCTCCATTACACGATATAACAGTTATTGATACCAAATTAGATGTTAATTATACAGGTGTACAGTGTCTTGCTGATCTATCGAAAACCGATGATTGGTTAGATGATAAAATAAAGAATAGTGATTTAGTTATACATTTAGCTAGCCCTGTAGGTATATTTAAAATAGACAAAAATTCAAAAACATTTTTAGAAGAAATGTTAAAGATAAATCTAAACATTTTTAATTCAGTAAACCGTTATAATAAAAAAATTATATATAGTAGTACTTCGGAAGTATATAAAAATACTGATAATGCTTTAGAATGTGATGATTTATCCATAGGTTGTCCTGATAAACTTAGATGGGGGTATGCTTCTGGTAAATTAACGTCCGAATTTTTGTGTAAATCATTGTGTGGTAAAAGTGTTATTTTAAGATTTTTTAATGCAACCGGTGTAGGTGATAATAAAGGGGTACTATTTAAATTTATTGAATCTATTAAAAAAAATAAAGATATAAACGTGTTCGGTGATGGTAATCAAATTAGAACATTTTGTGATATTAGAGATGTAGTTAATTTTGTAAATAAAATAATAAGTGAAAATCTTTATAACGGTGAAATATATAATGTAGGTAATTGTAATAATGTTATATCAATTAATGATCTTGCAAAACAATGTTTATTTCAAACCAAATCAAAAGTAAATATAAAATATAAAGAATATAATGAAGTTTTTAGTAACAACTATGACGATATACAAAAAAGAATACCTAATTGTCAAAAAATGAATAAACTAATGAAAGCTAAATATGGTATCAATAATATAATTAAAAGCATGTATGAATAAAATCCTAATTGTAGTTGCTCACCCCGATGATGCAGAATTTGGTATGGGTGGTACAATATCAAAATTATCTAAAGAAAATAATATAACATTATGTGTGTTATGTAGAGGTAATAGACCAGGTAGTGTTTCTAATGTTGAAAATATACGTAACAAAGCTCTTAATGAAAATGTAAAAAGTTTAGGTATTTCAAAATTAATACAACATGTATATGATGATGTAAGTTTAGATAGACACCCACACTTATCTATTACTAGCTATATTTCGTCTGTAATATCGCAAATTCAACCCGATGTAGTTTATACTAATTATAGTGAAGATATACATATTGACCATCAATTAGTATCTAAATCAGTAAGAGTTGCATGCAGACCAAGACATAATTGTTCTGTAAATACGTTATATGAATTTTCAATACCAGGTAGTGGTGAATGGAATTTTAAAGGTATTAATTATAATACTTTCATTAATATCGAAAATAATACAAAGATAAAGTATAATTGTATAGATAAATATTCAACAGAATTACAACAATCTCCGGACCCTTTAAGTAGTGAATATATAAAATATCGTGATTTATATTATGGTAGTATTTCAGGTTACAAACAAGCAGAACCATTTATTTGTATTTTTAATCGATCATGATTTTTAAACGCAAAAAGAAAAATATATTAATTGTAGGTAACGGTGAAATAGGTAAAGCTGTTTTTAAGTTGTACAATTCTAAAATATATGATGTGTATGTGAAAGATATTAAAGATCTTTCTTTACCGGTAGATAATATTGATGTTATGGACATATGCATACCTTACACAAAAAATTTTATTAATATTGTAAAAAAATATATAAATTTATATAGTCCAAAATTAACAATTATACATAGTACAGTATTACCAGGTACTACTAAAAAAATTAAACTTTCTAATATAGTATATTCACCAGT
>Ga0181369_1000100_pt1 | contig 23227 bp, 17 predicted proteins | sample LowvirmetaG_8_FD_130088 | JGI IMG/M metagenome (GOLD analysis project Ga0181369, IMG submission 130088) | Marine viral communities from the Subarctic Pacific Ocean - Lowphox_04 viral metaG | ecosystem: Environmental > Aquatic > Marine > Oceanic | place: Subarctic Pacific Ocean | collected... | reverse complement strand
ATCAAATCTACCATTAGATCCAAGACTATCATTAGTGATTACTGTATCACCAACTAATTGAGATTCTGTGAAACTAAATGCTTGACCATCAGTTGCAATACTATAAGTTCCAGAACTTATAGTGGCAGGTGCAGTTGCAGAAGATCCAGTAAGACCACCAAGAGTAGTTACTGAAACATTGCTTCCAGATACTGAATAAGAAGAACCTAGACGTGTTGATGTTGTTACAGGACCATCAACGGTTAATTGAACACTCGAAGATAATCTAGATGTAAGTCCACCTGCTGATACAGAGGATGCACTTATCAAAACCATTCCAAAAGCGAGTAATGCTTTTTTCATCTCTTAAAAAATATGGGGCACTTATTTATTTAGATGAGTTTTTATTATATCTAAGTAAACTTCATTTAGTAGTAAGGCACTCTTTGTGAGGTTAACTACAAAAATTTTTAAAAGAGAGACTTCAGAAAGATAATAAATAATTAAAAGACCCTAAAAGAAAATGGCAGCAGTCGGTACAGTAAATTTAGTTATACAAAAGGGTACTTATTTTGAAGAAACATTTTTTCTTGCTGCAGAAGATGAACTTGGATTGAATCTGATTAATACTATTGCAACTTCTAAACTAAAAAAGCACCCTACTGCAGGAATTGCTCACACTTTTTCTACGACGACCACTGTGTCTGATAGTACTATCAAAATCTCAATGACTTCAGATAAAACTGCAGAATTGCCAAGTGGTAGATCTCATTATGATGTGTTACTTACTTCTGCTGGTGGAACTGTTACAAAAGTTTTAGAAGGCACTGTTATTGTTGAGGAGACTATATCACTATGACTATTAATGTAAAAGTCATAACTAACACTACTAATGTAAGAGTCGTAACTAACAAACCAAAAATAAAGACAACTGTAGCATCAGGAGTAATTATGGCAAGAACTCTACAAGAACTTTTAGATGTAGATTTATCAGGAGTAAGTGATAAGTATGTAATCATGTACGATGCATCAACAGAAAAATACACTGCAGTTAATCCAGATAATGTTCTTTCTGCAGCTTCATCAACGGAATTAACAGCACCAGGATTACCGACAGATTTCGTAGATACTCTTGATGTTGATTTGGATGATAAAATTGATCTAGATGCAGGCACATTCTAAATTAACTAAATAATATTAAAAATTGATAAAGAAAGATGGCAGCACCTGTTTTACAATTCAAAAGAGGAACTTTTGCTAATCTCCCTGGATTAAGGGCAGGTGAACCCGCATTCACGACAGATACCCACGAACTATATGTAGGCATTGATAGTACGACTAATAATAATAAGTTTTTTGGTTCTCATCGTTATTGGAATAGAGAAAATACAACAACTGGTAGTTCAGTAAATCTTGTAGAAGGAACAAATAACGGTTCAAATTATGTAGCATTAAAATCTCCAGATACTCTTGCTGCAAACCTTACCTACACTTTACCAGGAACAGATGGTTCTAATGGTCAAGTGCTTTCCACGAATGGTTCGGGAACTCTGTCATTCGTTGATTCTGCAGCAACCCTCAGTATGGTAGGTGACAGTGGAACTGATACTGTCTCCCTTCTTACTAATACATTAACTGTTTCCGGTGGTGAAGGTATTGATACTGCAGTAACAGATAACACTATTACTGTTTCTGCTGAAGATGCATCTGATTCCAATAAAGGTGTTGCATCATTCGATTCAACTGACTTTACTGTAACTTCTGGTGATGTTACGGTAAATGCGGAACGAATTGAGGATATTGCAGGTGCAATGTTCTCAAGTAATACTGAAACTCTTATAACTGTCACATATCAAGATTCAGATGGTACAATTGACCTCGTAGTTGATGATGATCTATCAAACTATGATAATAGCACTTCTGCATTCATTACTTCATCATCTACTCATACTTTGACAAATAAGACATTTGATGCAAATGGTACAGGAAATTCACTCTCTAATGTAGAAGTTGCAGACTTTGCAGCATCTGCAATTGTAGTTGAGAGTGAAGGTATTGGATCAAATGATAATGATACAACTCTTCCTACGTCAGCTGCTGTCAAGGATTATGTTGATTCTCAATCTACGGCGCAAGATTTAGACTTTTCTGGTGATTCGGGTACAGGTTCTGTTGATCTTGATTCCCAGTCATTGACTATTGCTGGTACTGCAAATGAAGTTGAGACTTCAGGTAGTAATCAGACTTTAACTATTGGACTTCCACAATCTGTTCAAATTACAACATCTCTTGATGTTCCAACAGTTGAGGCAACAAACCTCAAGGCAAAGGACGGTACAACTTCTATCACAATTTCTGACAGCACTGGTGCTGTTGCTTGTAATCAAAATCTGACTGTTGGTGGTAACTTAATTGTTAATGGGTCCACGACTCAAGTAAACACTTCTCAGACTACGATTGAGGACCAACTTCTTGAATTGGGAATGGTTGATGGTTCTGCACCATCTTCTGACCTGAATAAGGATATTGGTGTTATCTTTAACTACTATACATCTTCTGCTAAGAAGGCAGCAGTATATTGGGACGATAGTTCTTCAAGAGTTGTTATTAGTGATGATGTCTCCGAATCAACTGGAGTTCTAACTGCAGCAGCACATGCAGCACTTGAAATTGGTTCTCTTTGGGTCAATGATTGTGCGGGACAATCACAAGTTATCAATTGCTCTGGTTCTACTAGAACTCTTGAAAATATCACCCTTGATGGTGGTACATTCTAAAATTCTTTTATCAGATGGAAATAAATAGAGAGACACTACATCTCGCTATTTTATGACTGAACAAGATCTAAAGTATCTGATATCATCTTATCAACAAAAATCTTTTGACTTACTTACACAATCAATTGCCAGTGATGCAAAGGTTAAACAACTTAGCGAGGTAGTTGAACTATTGACAACAAAGGTCAATCAACAGAATGAAGAACTTGAGAAACTAAAGAAACCTAAAAGAGGATCAAAGACAGAAGAAAACGCATCATAAATAATTAATAAATCTCAATATATATTGAGATATACGGTATATACCAACAATGAAAGGAATTAAATGGCTGCACCCATAATCAAAATCAAACGCTCTGCGGTTCCTGGAAAATTACCATCTATTTCAGATTTGAATCTAGGTGAACTGGCACTTAATACATACGAAGGACACTTATATACTACAAAAAATGTAGGGGCTGGAAATACCGTCATTGTAGTTAATCCTTTTAGAGTAGGATCAGGAACTGACTCATATGACGCATATTTTACTCAAGGAAATATTGGTATTGGAACGGAGTTTCCTAGTGGATCAGTACATTCTTCCAACAATGCAGTATTAAATGTTGGTATTGTAACAGCAAACTATTTGTATGGAGATGGTTCTAATTTAACTGGAATTGCTAATGCCCAACTATCTAACGAACAAGTTCAAGACATCGTTGGAGGAATGGTAAGTGGTAACACCGAATCAGGTATTACGGTTACCTATGAAGACAGCGATGGGACAATTGATTTTTCTGTTGCATCCCAAACTGACAACAACTTCACCACAGATCTAAAGAACAAGTTAGATGGTATAGAAGCATCAGCAACTGCAGATCAAACTGCAGCAGAGATCAGAACTTTAGTAGAATCCGCTGGTGATTCTAATGTCTTTACTGATGCTGATCATACAAAACTTGATGGTATTGAAACCGGAGCAACAGCAGACCAAACTAAATCAGACATTGATGCTTTAGGTATTGATGCAGACCAACTTGATAGTCAAGAAGGTTCCTATTACCTTAACTATAATAATTTTAGCAATACCCCAACAATACCAACCAATAACAACCAGTTAACCAATGGAGCTGGTTATGTAACTGCTAATACCCAATTATCTAATGAGCAGGTTCAAGACATCGTTGGAGGAATGGTTTCTAGTAATACTGAATCAGGTATTACCGTTACTTATGAAGATTCTGATGGGACATTAGATTTTTCTGTTGCTTCACAAACCGACAACAATTTCACAACCACACTTAAAAACAAACTAGACGGCATTGATGCAGGTGCTACAAATGTCACTAATAACAATCAGTTAACCAACGGTGCCGGTTATGTAACTTCTAACACTCAATTATCCAATGAACAGGTTCAGGATATAGTTGGAGGAATGGTTTCCAATAACACCGAATCTGGTATTACAGTTACCTATGAAGATTCTGATGGGACACTAGACTTCTCCGTAGCATCTCAAACTGACAACAACTTCACCACGGCTTTAAAGAATAAGTTAGACGGTATAGAAGCAAGTGCTGATGTTACTGATGCAACTAATGTGAATGCTGCTGGTGCTGTAATGAATAGTGACAGTACGACTGCCTCTATGAGTTTTGTAATAGATGAAGATAACATGTCATCTAACAGTGCTACTAAAGTACCGACACAACAGTCAGTCAAAGCATATGTAGATAGTGAAGTTAGTAGTCTGGTTGATGCTGCACCGGGAGCATTGGATACACTCAATGAATTAGCTTCAGCAATTAATGACGATGCTAACTTCTCTACAACAGTAACTAATAGTATTGCCACTAAGTTACCACTTGCTGGTGGTACAATGACTGGTAACATTATCATGTCGGGGACAGAAACTGTTGATGGCAGAGATCTTTCTGTTGATGGCACGAAACTAGATGGTATTGAGACCGGAGCGACTGCTGATCAAACTAAGGCAGACATCGATGCTTTAGGTATTGATGCAGATCAACTTGATAGTCAAGAAGGTTCCTATTACCTTAACTATAACAACTTCACCAATACTCCTACAATCCCAACAAACAATAATCAGTTAACCAATGGTGCTGGTTATGTAACTGCTAATACCCAATTATCTAACGAACAAGTTCAAGATATTGTTGGAGGAATGGTTTCTAGCAATACTGAATCTGGTATTACTGTTACCTATGAAGATTCTGATGGAACAATTGATTTTTCTGTTGCATCACAGACTGATAATAACTTTACTACAACTCTAAAAAATAAGTTAGATGGCATTGAAACTGGAGCAACAGCAGACCAAACTAAAGCAGACATCGATGCATTAAATGTTGATGCTGATACTCTTGATGGAGTTCAAGCATCAAGTTTCTTAAGGTCTGATGCTGACGACACCATGACTGGTGCGTTAACCATTGATGTTGATAATAAACAGAATGGCGCTTTACGCATCACTGCTAATCAAACAAACCCTGACAACGATTTCTACTTTGCACAAGAAATTGTATCAACATTATCCGGTACAACTGCCACAACTGCTGACCGAGAACAGGGTGGTATCTACATGGATATTAACTCTACTGCTACGGGTGGAGATACTGATAACGAACATCGTGCTTATGGAATATACCTTGACCTTGATGTCACAGGTGATGCTGACATTGCTTATGGAATATATGCTGACTCTACTGTTACCCCTACTACAGGACAAGTTTCAAATGTAACTGGAATTTATGGTCGTGCGGAAGATAACGGAGGTGCTGGATCTGTATCTAATGTTATGGGTGTAAGGGGTGACGCTGTTTCAGATAATTCTACTTCCGACATTAATAATATGTACGGAGGTTATTTTAAATCTACTAATACTGCAGATACTGGAAACATTACTGCTGCTCATGGATGTTACGCTGAAATAGAAATAGCTTCAGGTACAGGAGATCATTACGGTAACAGTTATGTGTTCCGAGCAGAATTTGATAATAATGATCTTTCTGTTTCACAGACAAATACAACATACTTATATTATGGCAATTATGCATCAAATGGTGCCTTGCCTACAAATGCCTATGGAATTTACATAAACTCTGATGTAGATAACTATTTTGCTGGTAATGTTACTTCAAATACAACTGTTCAAGGATCTACATTAAAATCCACTGTTGCAACTGGTACTGCACCACTTACAGTTACCAGTACTACAAAAGTGACTAATTTTAATGCCGATCAACTTGATGGACAAGAAGGTTCTTATTACCTCAATTACACTAATTTAACCAATACCCCCACAATCCCAACCAATAATAATCAGTTAACCAATGGTGCTGGTTATGTAACCTCTAATACCCAACTATCTAACGAACAAGTCCAAGACATTGTTGGAGGAATGGTAAGTAGTAACACCGAATCTGGTATTACAGTTACTTATCAAGATGGTGATGGAACAATTGATTTCTCCGTTGCGTCTCAAACTGATAATAACTTCACTACAACTCTAAAAAATAAGTTAGATGGCATTGAAACTGGAGCAACAGCAGACCAAACTAAAGCAGACATCGATGCATTAAATGTTGATGCTGATACTCTGGATGGTATTGACTCTACTTCCTTCCTTCGTAGTGACGCTGCCGATATCAAGACTTCTGGTAACCTGACGTTCAACAATAATGTTAGAGCGAACTTCGGTACGAATAATGACCTGGAAATTTATCACAGTTCTGCCAACGGTACTATTAGAAATAACACTGGTAGCCTATACCTTCGGACGTATGCCGACAACGAACGTGTCCATATCCAGTCTGACAATGGTTCTGGTGGTATAACTGATTACTTCAAAGCTGATGGTAGTACTGGTGAATCTATTCTTTATCACTATGGTAGTCAAAAATTAGCTACCAAGTCTACTGGTGTCACAGTAGCAGGAACCTTAACTGCCTCTGGTAGTATAAATGTGAATGGAGACATTGTAGGTAATAACTCCACTACTGTTATTATTGATATCTATAAAGTATTTGCCACTAAATTTATTGGTGATTTGATTGGTGATGTAACGGGTAACGCTGATACAGCAACCACTGCAACTAATGTAACTGTAACTGCTAATAACTCTACGAATGAAACTGTATATCCAGTATTTGTAGACGGTGCTACTGGAGATCAAGGTCCCGAAACTGATACTGGATTAAGTTACAATCCAAGTACAGGAACCTTAACTGCTACATCATTTAGTGGTTCTGGTGCTTCACTTACTGCTGTTGATGCCGACACTCTGGATGGTCAACAAGGTTCCTATTATACTGGGTATACAGATACTGCTATTGCTAATCTCATCGACTCTTCTCCAGGAACCCTTAATACTCTTAATGAGTTAGCTGCTGCTTTGGGTGATGACGCTTCATTCTCTACAACAGTAACTAATAGTATTGCCACTAAGTTACCACTTGCTGGTGGTACAATGACTGGATCTCTTAATATGGGTAGTAATAATATTACTACAACTGGAAAAGTACTATTTGCAAACATGTATTCAGCGTTAGGAGATCTACCAAGCGCAACTACATATCATGGCATGTTTGCCCATGTTCATGGAACAGGAAAAGGTTATTTTGCACATGGCGGAAACTGGGTACAGCTTTTAGATACAAACGATGAATCTAGTTTCTTAACGTCTGATGCTAATGATACAAAAACATCAGGCAATACTACATTTAACGATAACATTTCTGTCTATTTTGGAAGCGGAAATGATTGTCAGCTTTTCTGTAATGGGTCTCATATGTACATGGACCTTCAAAGTGGAATTGGTAACTTCTACATTCGTGATGGTACGACAACTCGATTTACTTTTGATGATAATGGAGACTTCACAGCAGTAGGTAATGTTACTGCTTATTCAGACATCACACTGAAGAAAAACATTGAAGTTATTCCTAATGCCCTTGATAAGGTGATGCAACTACGTGGTATTACTTTTGATCGTAAAGACATTGAAACTTCACGTCAGTCAGGTGTGATTGCTCAAGAAGTTGAGAAGGTTCTTCCAGAAGTTGTTGATACAAATGAGGAAGGAATCAAATCAGTTGCTTATGGTAACCTTGTGGGATTATTAATTGAGGCAATTAAGGATTTGAAGAATGAAGTGGATGAATTAAAAAAATAAATTATAAATAAGAATAGCACTAACTAAATTATGATTGTATATACTTTTAAAGTTCATTCTTTAACTAAGAAAACAGTCAATAGTGTTTCGGATACTGTGACTGCAGTGGTCTGGGAAAGGACAGGTGTTGATGTAGATGGATATACTGGATCACATAAGGTTTGCACAAATTTAGATACAAATCAAGTTGGTATTTCTACAAGTTATACTTTATATGAAAATCTGACCAAAAGTGAAGTCATGACTTGGATTCAATCTGTAGAAAACATAGATAATATAAACAAAACGATTGAACGGAATATTCAAAAATCTCGTAATCGAGAAATAGTAGTGTCTGATGGAAGTTTACCTTGGGAGATTGGGAGTTAATTAAATGACTTTACCTAACGGTACAATTACAATGAACCAGGTAAATGTCGAGTTAAACAACCCTGGTACTATCCAGATAAGTTTAAACGATACTGATGTAAGAGAACTTGCCCAGCGACCGGCCGCCAGCGGGGGCCCTTTAAGTGGTGGAACACCATATGTACCAGGCGATGGATACACATATTTTGTTTTTACATCACCTGGAACTTTTGCATCTACTGATGCAACACTTAACACTACTGCTGAAGTAATTGCAGTTGGTGGTGGTGGAGGAGGTGGAGGTGGAGGAACGGGACCATCAGATGCTGGTGGAGGAGGTGCTGGTGGATATCTTAGACAACCAGTACCATTGTCAGGCTCTTTCTCTGTTCCGTTTGTTATTGGAGGTGGCGGTGCAGGAGGTCAAAATTCCTCCGATCCATGGCAAGGGAGCAACGGGTCAAACACAACTCTTGCATTACCCTCAGGAACAATTACTGCTGGATATGGTGGAGGTGGAGGTGGAGGTGGCAGTCCACCAGCACCCGATCAAGTAATCAACGGCCGAGACGCTCCATTAGGTTCTGGTGGTGGTGGTGGCCAGCGCGCTGGTGGATCTGTACCTTCCTCAACAGCTGGAACTGGAGGACCTCAAGGTAATCCAGGTGGATATTATGATAATCCTGGTGGTCCAAACGCTGGTGGTGGTGGTGGTTCTGGTAGTGCAGGTCGTAACAGCTATAACCCAGATCCATCGAGTACCCGATGTTGGGGTGGTGAAGGTACTAGTATTACCCCCTTACCATATAATAATCTTCCATCGAGTGTAAGAAAAGATTTTGCTGGTGGTGGAGGCGGTGCTGATCCTGGTCAGGCAAGACCAGTAGGTGGTGGTGGAAACGCTAGTCCTAGTAGTGGTAGTGATGCCGAAGTAAATTCTGGTGGCGGTGGCGGTGGTGCCGGTGGTTATGGATATGCTGGAGGTGATGGTGCCCCTGGCATTATTATCATGAGGGTTTCTACTTCTAGTATTCCAACACCAGGAACGGCCCCTACTATTAGTATGAGTGACCTTCAAGGGAAAAGCGGGGTTCTCCCATTTTCATTGTCTGGTGGATCTTCATGGACCGCAGATGGATATACATACAGAGCTTACACATCAACTACTCCTGTAACAGTAACTGGTAGTGGAACTGTTGAAGCTCTGATAGTTGCTGGTGGTGGTAACTCACCAAGATCGACTCTAGAAGGTGGTGGTGGTGCTGGTGGATTTAGAGTAGTTTCATTTCCTGTAAGTAGTCCACTTACTGCAACTGTCGGTGGATCTGGAGCAGACAGTACTTTTGGGCCATATACATCCCAAAGAGGAGGTAATGCCCCAACGGGTTCTGGTGGTTCGGGTGCTGGCCGCCCGTATGCTCCTGGAGGTTCGGGTGGAGATGGCAATTCACCACCCGTATCTCCGCCACAAGGAAATCCTGGTGGTGCCAATCCGAATAGGGGAGCAGGTGGTGGTGGTGGTGCTGGTAGTGCAGGTTCTGATGGTGGTCCCAACTACACCGGCGGCCCTGGTGGAAATGGAGCAACAGTACCTGGTTGGACTATTCCCTCTTCTTATGGAACACCTGGACCAACTCCTGCTAGATATTTTGCTGGTGGTGGTGGTGCTGCTACTTATCCTTCAAGTAATCCACTTAAGCCTGGTGGATACGGTGGAGGTGGAACGGGTGGCAGATATCCCGGTACTTCTGGAACTAACGGTACTACCAATACTGGTGGTGGAGCTGGAGGTCAATCAAATGCCTTGGGCACTGTAAGTGGTGGATCAGGTATAATTATTGTGAGATATGGTGATACACCAAGTCCATCACCAAGTCCATCACCAACTCCATCACCAACTCCATCACCAACTCCATCACCAACTCCATTTTCATTGTCTGGTGGATCTTCATGGACCGCAGGTGGATATACATACAGAGCTTATACATCAACTACTCCTGTAACAGTAACTAGTAGTGGCAATGTAGATGTTCTTGTAGTTGGTGGTGGTGGTGGCGGAGGTTCAAGGTTGTCTAGTTCTTGGGAGGGTGCTGGAGGAGGAGGTGCAGGTGGTTTTAGAACGGCAACATTACCTGTGTCATCACCTCTTACTATCACAGTTGGTGGTGGAGGAGGTGCAAACCCTGACGGAGCATATGGTACAACAGGAAGTAATAGTACTTTTTCTTCATTAACTTCAAATGGTGGAGGCGGAGGTGGAGGTGCTGCTGGTTCTAATGATACGCCTCGGGCAGATGGTAGACCTGGAGCTTCAGGTGGAGGAGTCATGGGTTATTACGGTAGAACATCTGGAGGCACTGGTAATTCACCACCCGTATCACCACCACAAGGAAATGATGGAGGTGATGGACCTGGATCTTATGGTAGTAGTGGATCCTCAAGAGGCGGCGGTGGCGGCGGTGCTGGTGGTGCTGGTACTGATACTGCAGGGGCTCCAGGTTCAGGGGGTGAAGGTGGTATAGGAGCAACAGTACCTGGTTGGACTATTCCCTCTTCTTATGGAACACCTGGACCAACTCCTGCTAGATATTTTGCTGGTGGTGGTGGAGGAGGAGGAACCTCTTCTGGTGCTGATGGTGGATATGGTGGAGGTGGAGACGGTGGAGACGGACCACAAGGTCCTGGTAGTTCAGGAACTACTAATACTGGTGGTGGCGGTGGTGGTGCTAGTTATGGACCACAATCTCCGTCATCGCTTGGTGGAAGTGGTGGATCGGGTATAGTTATTGTGAGATATACACCATAAATACAAAAAATTACTTTTATAATACATGGCACATTTTGCAGAACTAGATCAAAACAATATAGTATTAAGAGTTCTTGTAGTCGGTAATGATGATATTACTGATGAAAATGATGTCGAGCAGGAACAACTTGGTATTAGTTTTCTGAAAAATATTTTTGGATTTAACACCAACTGGAAACAAACGTCATATAACGGAAATTTTCGATTTCGTTATGCAGGTATCGGAATGACCTTTGACGAAACACTTAATGCTTTTATTTCATCAAGTCCCCATGCATCTTGGACGTTAAATGAATTGACTGCAGATTGGGATCCTCCAATTCCAAAACCTTCCTTGTCTGAAGATCAGATTACTGATGGGTTCTTTTATGAATGGAATGAGGATAACTATCAACTAGACAACACTACTGGTTGGGTATTAAATCAATTAAGTGTTTCCGAAGAATAATATGAGTATTGAAAAACAAATTCCAAACTACAACATGTATAGTTGTTCAATGGAACTTAATAGAGTGTTAAATTGTTGGGTGAGTTTTTCTCCAGATGATGGGAATAGTCACAATGAAATGATGTCATTTTATGATGAAAATCATTTCATGATTGGTTATGATTTCTTCGATCCAAAATGGTCAAATGAAATTCAATCCGAAGAAATTTTTAAAAGATTAATTTTATTGTATGGATTTAAACCTAATGATGAAGATAATTTAATTGTCAGAGGTCCAAAAACAATTCATCTACCATCAAAAAATCATCAATTTGTAGAACTTAAACCTGGTTCTATATTTGTGTATAATAAAAAGAAAATTGAGGTTGAATATACCTAATAAATAATGTTAGTGAATAATTTTTATGGAATTTTGAATGGCGTTTCAATCAATTTGGTATTTTACAGATCTTCCCACAAAGATTGTAGATACGATAGAAGAAGATTTAAAGATTAAATACGATCCACATCTCGAACTTTCAAAAGTTGGTGGTGGAGGTGGAGGTGTTGTTGACACTGGAATAAGGAACGCCAGAAATACTTGGATTCCTACAGATCATTGGCTTGGTGGGTATGTATGGCACTATGTTCGGAGAGCAAATCGTGAGAACTTTTTGTATGATCTGGAGAATATTGATGGTGAAAACATGCAATATACTGTGTACGGTAAAGGTGAGTATTATGGTTGGCATACCGATTCTGATTTAGCAACTCACTATAAACCAGTAAGAACAGGTAATCGTGGTACTGGGGAACAGATTGCTCAAGACTTTATCAACGAAAACTGTGAGAAAGTGAGAAAACTTTCTTTCAGTTTGCTACTATCAGATCCAGAAGATTATCGTGGAGGAAATCTCCAATTAATAGATGAGACAGGGAAATCTTATATTGCACCAAGACAACGTGGTACAATTATTCTTTTTGATTCTCGTACTAAGCATAGAGTGACCAAAGTAACTCAAGGTATTCGTAAGTCTATTGTTGGATGGACAGTTGGTCCGAGGTGGAAGTGAGGTAAATTATGTCTGAACAAATGACACAGCAACAACTTGATTTTCAAGAATTAATTAATAGTAATACCTCAATTACAGGGCACGAAAAGTTTGACAAAGATGGATACCTAGTTATTAAAAAACTTTGGAATCCAATAGATTTAAAATGTGAACCACCAAGAGAAAAAGGTCAGTATAATTATCAGGGAAATATTGATAAATTTCAACATATTCCAATCGAAAATCAAGTTGAAGGATCTACATCAAGGTATTATTATCCCCCATATAAGTATTTTCATTCACAAATCAGAATTAAACTTGAGGAAGCAATTGGTAGGAAACTATATAATACCTATTACTATGATAGGTTTTATAATCCTGGACAGGCACTAGCAGTTCATGCAGATAGACCTGCTTGTGAAATATCTGTAACAGTTCACGTTGATTCAAATATTACAGAACCCTGGCCAATTTGGATTAAGACACCAGATGTTTATGACGATCCAAAAAAGAAAACTAAGGTTATTAAACATGGTAAGAATAAAAAAGTTATTCTAAAACCAGGTGATGGAATGATATACAAAGGTTGTGAGAGACCTCACTGGAGAGAACCAATGCCAGGTAACATCATAGATTTAACTTTATACTATCATCAAGTATTTTTTCACTATGTTCTTCAGGATGGTTACAGAGCACATTTTGCTTATGATAGAGGAAATTAATCATTTTCACTGACTCCCATAATAGAATAAATAAATACATTTATAAGAAGAATGTATCTCTAATAAGATGACTATAAGAAACAGGGAGTTATCTCAGTTCGGTTCGTTTATTTACATTGATAACGACACTAAAGACATTGGAATATCTACATCATCAACTCCATTTGTTGGTATTGGTACTACTAATGCAACATCAAAGTTTCATGTATATGGAGATACTAAACTCGAAGGTAATGTAACTCTTACCGGAATTTCAACCATTAATGGGTTACTTGACATTAATTCTGGGGGTCAGGCGAATACATTTAAAGTAGAAGATCTAACTGAGAATAGAGTTGTTATTGTTGGAAGTGGTGGTGAACTAGAAGATAATACAAACTTAACTTTTAATGGATCTCAACTTACTGTTGGTGTTGATTTAGATGTAGATGGACAGACTGAATTAGATGATGTAAATGTATCTGGTGCAATTACTGCCACAACATTTACTGGGGATTTGACTGGTAATGCCGGAACTGCAACAGCATTAGCATCCGCAAGAACATTTGAAATAACTGGGGATGTTGTTGCATCTGTGGTTAGTTTTGACGGAACAGGTAATGTATCCTTAGCAGCTACTATTCAACCTAATAGTATTGGACTGGGAACTGACACAACTGGTAATTATGTTCAGTCTATCACTGGAACTGCAAATGAAATTGAAGTAACTAATGGAACTGGAGAAGGTTCAACACCACAAATTGGATTGCCCGACGATGTTACGATTGGCGGAGACCTTGATGTAACAGGTCTAACAACTACAAATAATCTTTATGTTTCTGGAATTTCTACATTTGCTGGTGATATAACTGCAAATGATAATATAATCATTTCTGGCAATGGTAACTTAGATCTCAGAAATAGTGGGGCCATTAGGATGGGAAATAATGGTGATGATAATTTTTTAATTTATAACAATGGGAATACCAGTATTATTAATGATAATGACCCTGGTAATCCAAATGGTTTAATGATTTCGAGTGGGGCCAAGATAGAATTGAGGAAGTCATCCTCAAGCGAAAAATTAGCAGTATTTACTCCTGATAGTTCGGTAGAGCTTTATTATGATAGTGTCAAGAAATTTGAAACTACTAGTGATGGTATAGATGTAACAGGTCTAACAACTACAAATAATCTTTATGTTTCTGGAATTTCTACATTTTCTGACGATGTAACTGTAGATGGTAATATAATCATACCTACTAATTATCATCTAAAAATGACGGGTGGTGGTGACTTAGACCTCACCGAAGGTGGTATTCTTAAGATGGGATCTGGTGGTAATACTAGATTTCAAATTTTCAATAATGGGCAAGTCAGTGTTATTAGTAATGATGATAATAATAGTGGTCTACTACTTAGGAGTACGACTGAGATAAAACTTCAAAAAAATGGAAGTGGAAATGAAAAATTAGCAGTATTTACTCCTGATAGTTCGGTAGAGCTTTATTATGATGACGTTAAAAAATTTGAAACTACTAGTGATGGTATAGATGTAACAGGTCTAACAACTACAAATAATCTTTATGTTTCTGGGGTATCTACTTTTAATGGAATACTGAATACTAATAGTAGTGTAAGTATTGGTGATAGTGTTAATGCAACTGCTTATTATCAAAATGGTTCCCCTCTTGTAGATGTTGAAGTACAACAATGGCAAGATGCTACCGGAAGCGACATTTATAGACCACTTGGAAACGTAGGAATTGGGACATCAACAAATCTTTCTAAGTTATCTGTTAATGGACAGATTGAATCTCAGGCAACATCAGGAACAGCACCTTTTATTGTATCGTCCCAAACTACAGTTGAAAACTTAAGTGCTAAGTTTCTTGATGGTAAATCTGCTCCGAGTGGATCTATTATAGGAACTACTGATAATCAAACATTAACAAACAAAACTATCAATCTTGCCAATAATGTATTAACTGGAAATACAGCAGCATTTAATAATGCATTAAGTGATGATGACTTTGTAACTCTGACTAATTCAGTTACATTAACAAATAAAACTTTAACTTCACCAGTAATCTCTACAATTACTGATGGTAGTTCTGGTTCTCAAGATATTCCTGCTGGTATTGGTACTTTAGTATCGACTTCTGGTGTTAGTATAATCACCTCAGGAATGATTAAAGATGGTGAGATTGTTAATGCTGATGTCTCTGCAAGTGCAGCAATTGATTATTCTAAATTAAATCTTTCAAATTCAATTAAAGATGGAGATATTGGCATCGGAACAATTGCTAATAATAAGTTAGCAAACTCAACAATTTCTGGAATTTCGTTAGGTAACAACTTATCAAATTTGTCAAAAGGAACTGATGTTGTTTATAGTAGTGGAACTACTTACAATGGTAGTTCTGCAATTACAATTAGTGTTGATTCTTCTACGGCAGCAACAGCAAATAAGATCGTTAAGAGAGATTCTGATGGTGGCATTAATGGAAACGATATTACTGCAGGGGTAGGATACACTTTCTATGGGGATGGTAGTGGAATAACAGGAATTACTGCAGATCTTGCAGTTAAAATTGCAACAGCAAATACATCTACTACAGCATCCTTCTTTCCAACTTTCGTAGACAGTAATAATACATCATCTGAGTATGAAAGTCTTTATACTGATAATGGAATTTCTTATAATCCATCTACGGGAGATTTAACTGTTGGTGGCACTATGAATGCTACAACATTTAGTGGTAGTGGTGCATCTTTAACTTCACTCAACGCATCTAGTCTTGGTTCTGGTACAATTCCTGATGCAAGATTCCCTGCAACACTACCAGCAATTAGTGGTGCTAACTTAACTAACATTACTAATGCTTTAGCATCTCAAGTAACTCTTACTGCTAACAATAATACTAACGAAACAGTATACCTTACATTTGCTGATGGTGTAGAAGGATCTCAAGGGTTAGAAACTGATAGCGGTCTTACTTACAATCCTTCTACAAATACTCTCTCATCTACAGCATTTGCTAACTTTGATTATCTGCAGGCACCATTTGGTAGCACAGTTACATTTACTGTTACCGTTGCAAGTAAGGATGCTTCTCATAGGTATAATGGAACCGGAAGTGGTAATGCATACCTCATCAATGGAGTTCAGGCACCATTCCTAACATTAACACCTGGAAGAACTTATAGATTTACGAATAATAATACGGGAAGTCATCCTTTTAAGTTCTATCTTGAAGCAGATAAGACCACAGAATATACATCGGGTGTAAATTTCCAGAATACTTATACAGAAATAACGGTAGGTGATGAGACTCCAACAGTTCTTCATTATCAATGCACTGCTCATGGATACATGGGTAATGCCATTCAAACGAATGCAAATGTTGTCAATACTAACTATCCTGCCACAATTCGTAGTGACTTAAGTGTTACTGGAGTTTCTACTTTTGATTCAGTCAACGTTGGAACAGCAGTTACGATTAATGCATCGGGGATGAATATCAACGGCATTGTGACCGCAACATCATTTGTTGGTGATGGTTCCTTATTAACCAATCTTCCTAATGGTGATAGTGGTAGTGGTGGTTCAGGAACTTTTGATACTGGAATCACAACATCAATTTATGTTTCAGTTGGTAGTGGTATTGGAACTGCACAGGCAGGACTTTCTACATCTCAAGCAAACAACGACATCTTTATTGGACCTGGAATTGCATATACATTCCCAGCAACAGCAGGTAAGAGTTATGTTATTGAGTCCATTCAAGTAACAAATATCTATAATACACATCTTTATTTCACATCAAGACATGACTTTGATGGTGGAGAGAATATTCCAACATCACAAAGAGTTATAATTCCCTATCAAGGTGCAGTAGAACTCTTAGATCAACCAATTATTGCAAATCCATCAGACATTTTAAACTTCCAAGCATTTGCTGGAGTAGGAACAGATGCTACTGGTGTTAATAATGGATTAGATTCATTTATTGTTTATTCCGAAAAAACTGATACTGATTACATTGGAACCGGAGCAACAATTACAACAACAGCAGGAACAGAACTCTTCACCTCAACTACAAATCCATCAGTCTTACAATCAATTCGTCTGTGTAATTATGATTTAATACTTGATGTTGATGCATCAGTATCAATCTATCGAGGGGGAAGTGTTGGTGGTATTTTAACTACAGGTGTCAGACAAGGATACTTAGTGTATAATTTAACAATACCTAAAAACAGTGTAGTTGAGATTTTAGAGAAACCAAAATATCTTTCAGTAAATGATACGATTGTTGTTGGTGTTGCTGGAACTAATACTGCAAATAGTCTTTCTGCCACTCTGTCGGGTAAATACATAGTATAGTATTATTGAGTTTTTTATGTGTCAATTGAAAGAAGGAGTTATTTTCCCTACTTCTTTTTACACTGCTGACATCTTTAATGAATATCAGAATCAAAAGTATAAAAACTTTTTGATTGATCTTTCAAAGAAAACAGAAGGTGAAAAAAGAAGTAATCGTAATGGATGGCAAAGTGATACTTTATTGTGGAAGGAAAATGTTTTTAAACCACTTTTAGATGAGGCACTTAATGCCACTCGAATGATTGCTAAGAGTTTATCAAATAAAGAACCTCCTCAAATGGTTGTGAGAGCAATGTGGGGAAACATTAATCCTAAGGGTGGATTTAATTTCACTCATGTTCATCCTTCTGGGTGGTTGAGTGGAGTATACTATATACAATTACCTGAAGGAAATAATGAAATAGTTTTTCAGGATCCAAGACCTGCAAGAATGATGGACTTTCAGAGAAGTTCTTTAGTTAAAGATGAATACTTTTCACATTATCCAAAGGTAGGTGAGTTACTTTTGTTTCCTTCTTGGTTGCCTCATTTTGTTTCACCGAATACATCAGATCAAAATCGAATTTCTATTTCATTAAATGTTGAGTTAATAGTATGAGTATCTTAATTGCAATGCCTTGTTATGGCGGATTGGTTAGTGATAAAACTGCAAAAGGATTATTTAATCTCGGTAAAAATTTAAGAACTGCTGGAGTTGATCATGGTCTATTGACGATGGCGAATGAAAGCCTTGTGACTAGAGCAAGGTCAAGAATAGCAAACTTCTTTATGAATAATACAGAGTATGAAAGAATTTTGTTTATTGATGCCGACATTGGATTTCAATCAGAAGATGTATTTAATCTTCTGAAGTATGATAAAGATATTGTGTGTGGCGCTTATCCAATGAAAGGTATTCCACTTCGTTATAATTATAATTTTTCAGAACCGAGAGAAGAAGAAGGGGAATTGATTAAAATTGAAAACATTGGATTTGGTTTTTGTTTAATTAAAAGAAAAGTATTTGAAAGTATTCAGCAAAAACATGGTGAAGAACTAAAGTATTATCCACCAACAAACAATAGTTCAACACCACCAACGGAAAAGGAGTATCATAATTCATATCATTACTTTTTAGAAATTAGAAAAGACATGAGTTTTCTTCCAGAAGATTTCTCATTTTTTGAAAGAGCAAAGAGTGTTGGACATTCTTCTTGGTTAAATAGTAGTATAAGATTAGAACATGTAGGTTCTCACGTTTACTGCGAAGGATAACTAATGGCACGGGGAGTTTTCGGTCTCAATAAAGTTTATAAGAGGCAATACCAAAATGTAAAAGACGACAACTTTGAAAGTTGGCCAGAAAGTGCTACTTATGGTTACTTTGGTGGTGGTGAGACATCTGGTGGTAGAGTCAACACAATCGAACGTCTTGATTTCTCTAATGAGACTATATCATTACCAGGAAAGAATTTATCTCAAGCAAGACGGCAGTTAGCAGCAACCCAAAGTAGTTCTTATGGTTACTTTGGTGGTGGTCATGCTCCACCTTATGTCTGTACAATCGACCGTCTTGATTTCTCTAGTGAAACTTTATCATTACCAGGAATTGGTTTACCTGAAGCAAGAAATGGTTTAGCAGCAGTCTCAAGTAGTTCTTATGGTTACTTTGCTGGTGGTTGGTCTCCACCTATTGTTAATACAGTAGATCGTATTGATTTCTCTAATGAGACTACATTAGATGTGGGTGATTTACTTCAAACAAGAAATGGTTTAGCAGCAGTCTCAAATAGTTCTTATGGTTACTTTGGTGGTGGTAATACTCCATCTTATGTCTGCACAATCGACCGTCTTGATTTCTCCAATGAGACTTTATCTACACCTTTTGGAGCAGGGAACGGTTTATCTCAAGCAAGAAATGATTTAGCAGCAGTCTCAAGTAGTTCTTATGGTTACTTTGGTGGTGGTAATAATCCATCTATTGTTGATACAGTAGATCGTATTGATTTCTCTAATGAGACTACATCAGTACCAGGAAATAATTTATCTGAAGCAAGAGGTGAATTAGCAGCAGTCTCAAGTAGTTCTTATGGTTACTTTGGTGGTGGTTATGACTTTTATACTGGTCTTAATGCCTGTACAATCGACCGTCTTGATTTCTCTACTGAAACTTTATCAGCACCAGGAAATAATTTACCTCAAGCAAGAGAAGGTTTAGCAGCAGTCTCCGGAGGGGCATCATACCGAATAAAAGGTTCAAGAACTTATGGTTACTTTTCTGGTGGTTTTACTCCACCTGATGACTTAGGTTTTGTCTCCATAATCGACCGTCTTGATTTCTCAAATGAGACTACATCACGACTAGGACCTAAGTTATCTCAAGGAAGACGGCGGTTAGCAGCACTCTCAAGTAGTTCTTATGGTTACTTTGGTGGTGGTTTTCATCCAATTTCTTATAGTAACACAATAGACCGTCTTGATTTCTCTAGTGAGACTACATCAGCACCAGGTAATAATCTACCTCAAGCAAGACAAAATTTAGCAGCACTCTCAAGTAGTTCTTATGGTTACTTTGGTGGTGGTCATGCTCCATTTTCTTCAGTCTGCACAATCGACCGTCTTGATTTCTCTAATGAAACTACATCAAGAATAAGTAATTTAACTCAAGCAGGAGAATCTTTAGCAGCAGTCTCAAGTAGTTCTTATGGTTACTTTGGTGGTGGTTTTCATCCAACTTCTTATAGTAACACAATCGACCGTCTTGATTTCTCAAATGAGACTACATCAGCACCAGGAAATAATTTACCTCAAGCAAGATATGGTTTAGCAGCAGTCTCAAATAGTTCTTATGGTTACTTTGGTAGTGGTCTTGAAGGACCTCGTGTCTGCACAATCGACCGTCTTGATTTCTCAAATGAGACTACATCAGCACCAGGAAATGGTTTACCTCAAGCAAGATATGGTTTAGCAGCAGTCTCAAGTAGTTTTTATGGTTACTTTGGTGGTGGTCATGCTCCACCTTATGTCTGTACAATCGACCGTCTTGATTTCTCAAATGAGACTACATCAGCACCAGGAAATGGTTTACCTCAAGCAAGAAGATATTTAGCAGCAGTATCCAACTAAATAATCAAAATTGCATTATGAAAAAATGAAGTCTGGAGCAACTGAAAGTTCTTTTTATTATCTTGCTCAACATTATAAATTTCCAGAAAATGTTGAAGTATCAAGAAGTATAGAAGAACTTATACAATCAAATAAGCAATACAAAATACTTTGGGCACACGATAATTGTGACCAACCACAACTCTTAAGACTTCCAGAACTTGTATCACAAATTGATAAGATTGTTTGTGTATCAAACTGGGAAGCAGAACAATACATCAAATATAATCGAGCACCTGCAGATAAGATTACTGTAATTTATAATGGTGTTGCAGATTTATTTAATCCCAAAACACCAAAATCAAAGACTGCAATTTATTTTTCTGGTCCTCATAAAGGTATAACACCACTTCCAAAAATCTGGAAGCAGGTGATCAAAAATCATCCAGATGCTAAATTTAAAGTATTCTCTTCCCATAATCTTTATGGAGAACAATACGAACAGCACTTTAAAATTCCAGAACATTTGGAAGCAATTGAAGAACTTAAGTCTCTTCCTGGTGTAGAGTATTCTCCTTGTATTGACAGAGAGGAACTTCTACCACACATTCAGGATGCTGCATTCTTTATTCATCCCAATGTATGGGAGGAAACTTTCTGTGTTTCGATGGCAGAGGCAATGGCATGTGGATGCTATCCAATTACATCAGACATTGGAGCACTAAGAGAAGTTTCTTTTGATCGTGGGAAATACATTCCAATGTTGGGAGAGAACACCAGTTCTGGGTGGAAACCATCTTCAAAGTTTATCAATGAGTTTGCACAAGAAGTTTCAAGGTGCTTTGATTTCTTTGATAAGCAACCAGAAAGTTTTTATTCTGCAACAAATGAACTATCAACGATTACTAAAAAGAATTATAACTGGAAATACATTTCTGAACAGTGGAGTAATTTTATGAAACTTATCACACAAGAGTAAAATTTACTGATAAGGACAATAACATAAATAAAGTAACAAGATTAAAAAAATTGATAAGTATGTCTAACAATTATGAAGCAATTGCACTTGCATCTTCTACGGAAGTTTTAGATGATAAGAATGAATTCATGTTTAAGGTTCTCAATGAAGCAAATCGTTGGACTGAAAGTGAAGTAGAACTTGCACAAGGTCGTTCAGATTTTCAAATTGAAAAGTTTATTGTTCATGACAACTTTACAATTCCATCTGCATTTAAATCTGCACTAATTAATCGTAAGAGTGCTGCAGAAGGTCTGCTTTCAAGAATTATTGAGGCAAAGAAAGAAGCAAGAGAGTTTCATTATAAGTGGGAAGGAAAGGATAAGACACAACCAATCTGGTGGAAAACCCGTGATGGAGGAGAAGAATTATGTTGGTATGACATTGATGAGTTTCATTTTCATCGTATGCTTGAAGGACTTAATCATGGTTTCAAGGCATCAGTTCAAGAACTTGAGTGTTTTGATAAATTGATTAGTCGTCTAATTGAATTGAATGGTGGTAAATTAGTAAGTAAAGAACAATTTGATGCTGATCAACCAGATTATTGGGAACGCAGACTTGCAAATCAATCTTTGGATGATTTATTTGCTGCAAGAACTGGTGTGAATGCAGGTAACATTCGTTCGATGAGAAGAGCAAGTGCTCCTACAGTATTACCTAATGATGTAAATAGAACTAAAGGTTCATTTGGTGATCCAACCAATCCTCTTGATTTCCTGAATAGTCTTCAGGAAAGTGTGACTGCTGGCATCTCAGAGATTACTGGTATGGATCAAAAAATTCTTTCATCTATTGAGGAAGAAGAAAAAAAGCAACTTAATGGATCATTATTCAACCAAGAATTAAAACAGTAAAATCTTATGGATATCATAGGAGACGTATTTGGACTCAATTCCATTTATGATAGGCAAGTAGAGAATGTAGATAATAACAACTTCGAAAGTTGGCCAGAGAGTGCTACTTACGGTTACTTTGGTGGTGGTTTTAGTCCATCTCGCTACAGCACAATCGACCGTATTGATTTCTCAAATGAGACTACATCAGCACCAGGAAATAATTTACCAATAGAAAGAAGTAGCTCAACAGGAGTCTCAAGTAGTTCTTATGGTTACTTTGCTGGTGGTTATGAAGGATCTCCTGTCAGCACAATCGACCGTCTTGATTTCTCCAATGAGACTTTATCAGCACCAGGAAATAATTTACCTCAAGCAAGACGACGTTTAGCAGCACTATCAAGTAGTTCTTATGGTTACTTTGGTGGTGGTTTTGCTCCACCTCGTGCCTGCACAATCGACCGTCTTGATTTCTCAAATGAAACTTTATCAGCACCAGGAAAGAATTTATCTCAAGCAAGACAAAATTTAGCAGCACTCTCAAGTAGTTCTTATGGTTACTTTGGTGGTGGTTCTGCTCCACCTTATGTCAACACAATCGACCGTCTTGATTTCTCCAATGAGACTTTATCT
>Ga0181369_1000099_pt1 | contig 23242 bp, 7 predicted proteins | sample LowvirmetaG_8_FD_130088 | JGI IMG/M metagenome (GOLD analysis project Ga0181369, IMG submission 130088) | Marine viral communities from the Subarctic Pacific Ocean - Lowphox_04 viral metaG | ecosystem: Environmental > Aquatic > Marine > Oceanic | place: Subarctic Pacific Ocean | collected 2015-11-29 | reverse complement strand
TTGATTGAACTGAAGGGCTTTACCTTGCAGCTCAGGTCGGAAGTTAGGATTTACCTCACGTTCTTGCTCAAACTTCATTTGCCAAAAGAAAGTTGGGGACTTTTTAGTTTGTAGCTTACCTCCTGTCTCACTATTGAACATAGCCCACTTATAGTAGTGTCTTTGACTAGGCATAGGGAAGCCTTGAGTATCTACTCTTCCTGGGACTGTATTAAGACGTTTCCAAGAAGCAAACTCTGCTCTTGGACCTTCTTTCATTTTATTGTACATTCTTTTAAAAGACTCATTAGGTACTTTTTCAAGAGTTACATTTGATTCTACATTTTGGTCTACTCTAAAGAAGCTGAGGAAATGGTCAACTTCGTAAATTGCATTTATTAGATTAGAATCTTTTTCTACAATCTCTCCGTTAATCTCTCCTGACTTTCCTACAACTCTATAAGGTGATAGTAAAGAACGTCTCTTTTGCAAGAATCCTTCATAAACTTGTTGAAGGGTTGGTGTCTCACCAGTCTTTAGCCCTGGTACGTAGACTTGCTCCAACATATCTTCAAATAAATTAACATCGATGTTCTCTGCAGTCAATTCTTCATTGACTAAAAATAAAGGCTGATTACCAGGAAGGAACTCGTCATCTAGCGATTCGTAACTAAAAGTCTGCTCCCAAAGAGCAAAGTCAGCCGCACTCATCTTTCTTTTTGCTCGGCTTCTTTCTAAATCAAATAAATCTACAGCTTCTTCTGAAATTTGTATATCATCACCTCCTCTGTAATAGTCTAAAAGGTCGTAAGCAATAGTAAGATTTCTTTCATCTTTAATGGTACCATCTTCATTATACAATGACATGGCACGTTCTCTACTTGACTTGATTGATTGTAGGCGTTCTACTGACCGTCTTGACAATGCACTAACATCAATTCGTCCCGTCACAGGGTCAGTTAATGGTGCAAAAACTTTAGAACGCTCAACGGAAAAATCTCTAATGTATTTCTTAGCTTCTCTAGTCCTGTTTTTAGTATTAGTGATAGGGTTAACTTGACTACCTGTATTTAATCTAGATTCGTATGTACCATTGAACCTTTGTTCTAACCAGCTCTCATTAACCTCTCTAACTTCTTCATCTGATTTAGACTCTAGTTCTACAATTTGTTGATATTGGGCTGGGTCATTTCTATCTAATTGGCTGATTTGTTCAACATACTTATCCCTAACTGCTTGTACCTCTTTTTTGTAATCAGTCTCTGCACTTCTTCTGTGGATATTTTCAATCATATATCCTTCATCGATTAAAAGCTCTTGAGCTGAACCAATTCTAAGTCTTGCGGATTGTTCTCTCGTTCTCTGAGCAAGAGATAATACTTTAAGGTCTTTGTCGGCATTTGCCTTAGTAACCAAGTGATAGATTGTAGATGAAATAGGATTACCGTGTGCCCCTAAATTAAATACTCCTGCTGTAAAAGAATATATGTCCTTCATGAATCTTTTGGAGAATATTCTAGATATGTAATCTCCAATAGTTTTTCGGTCATACCCTGCTCGCTCCATCTGTTGTCTAACTTCTTTAGCAGACATTGTAGTGGCAATATCATTGTACTCACTCTGTACTTCGTTCTTGATGCCTTCTACATTGCGAACTATATTTTCTATCGTGCTTACTGCTGATGCAGAAATGATTTCCTGAGTCCTCATCAAATCTAGGTTACCCTTAATTTGAGTAATGACAGCATCAATATTGTTTAAGTAAACAATTAAGTTATTTAAATCAACTCTACCCAAAGCATCCGTAATCATTTCTAATCTTTCATTAGAAGATGGTGGGATATAATTAGGGTCTAAAGCTCTTGACTGATTTATTTGTCTATCTACATCATTCTTTGCTCTAATTAAAGAAGTACGAGCGTTTTTTAAATCTATCTCATTTAACCGAGCAAATCCCATCAGTGCTTCTGCATAATGGGCTTCTGTAATTTGACCAGAGGCAATATCTAATGCTATTCTCCTCTCTCCTCTCTCCATTCGAGAGTCTTTGGATAATCTTCTGTATCTATCAGCTGCAACCCTCTTTAACTCCTGTAAAGAGTCAACAACAGACTGCTCGCTTTCTGATAAACTAAAATAAAATTCATTGGATTGGTAAGGAGCAAAGTTTTGAAGAACTTGTCCTTGTACAATATCAGAAGACATTTGGTCAAGAATTTGTCCAAACTGTTGGAAGAACTCTCGGTTACTGTCTGATATTCTAAATAAATTAACAAAGTCTTGGAAAACGTCTCTAAGGTTATCAAAGATACTCTTTTCATTGATTCCTGTAGATGTGTCCTCAAAATTATCTGCTATCTTTTCAGCAAGTATTTTACCTAGAATCTCTTTTCTAACTTTGTTTTCTAGCTGTTCTCCAGAGGCTTGCTTTGAATACCTGTTTTTATATATAGCGGCTTCTCTTTGATAGGTTTCAGTTTGGTCCACACTCTCCATCATCTTCTGTACTATCTCTCGGTCTGTATAGTACTCAATGGCAAAGTGAGCTACTTCCTCTACGAAATCACTAACGTTAGCATTATTACTGAGTGCGATAACAGAGTTCATCATATCAGCCACCCCCTTTACAGTAGCAGGTGTACCAAATCTTTGCTCGTAGTTTTGTATGTAACTATCTAGTTTGATTACTGATACACCTATTTTTTCTGAGAAAGCTTTGAGTTTGTTAAAAAGATTTACATCGCTTTCTTTATTAGCGTTATTAAAATCTTCTACAGACATCTCATACAACTCCTGAGCTGTTTTTTTTAGAACGTGGGCTTTGACTCCTGCTAACTGTTTGATAGGTCTGCCTTCTTTGTACTTAGCAAATTCTTTTTCAATATCTACTTGTACAGCTTTTCCTTCTGCTGTGTAAACAGTTTTAATTGGACCGAGTTCATCGTCCATCATTCGGTCATCAACGACCATATATGTTTTATCTTGAACATCAACAAAGTTTATAAACTCATTGTCTCCAAACAAAATATTGGACTCTACCTGTGCAGCAGCCCTCCCTAAGTTTCCATTAACTTCAAATACTTGTCTAGTATCTGCACTCTTAGAATTTATTTTTTTACTGGCAATATCCTGTGCTACTGCGTTAGTTAGCAGAGCACGGTCAGTGTAAGTTTTACCTTTGTATTTATAAGTACAAGCCATTTTAATTTATTTCAGTTGGTTAAATGCGGCATCTAGCCTCTATCTTATTCTCTTTTATCATTTCATTCACTGTCAAGTTGATATCTTTACCTGACACTGTTTGAGGTGGGACTTCAAATATTTCGTATGTAGATTCATCTATTTGTCTAGCAACACCTTGCTTAGTTAAATTTTGTAAGGCTACTCTCGCACTTTCATTGAGTTTAGAAACATCTACAGTCAAAGCAATATTTTTACCTGCTCTGTTTATCATCTCTTGTGTGGCTGCAGCAAACGTCTCAATATACGCATTTGGAGAAACAGGCATATCTAGTTTAATTCTTTTAACTGTAAAAACGTCAGTATCTTCTCGCTTAACTGCCTTGCTGACAGATATTTGAGATAAATTAACACCGTCTATTTTAAGAGACATTTTGTTTTGTGTTTTAGTCTCTGACACTTCTACTTGAACTTCGTCTTCCTCGACTACGGTCTCTCTTGTTGCACCTTCAAGATACTTAACTAACTCGATATTCTTGTTGTCTTGATATTTTTTATAATTCTCTAAAGATTTTTTATAGTCATCAACCCCGTCTCTATTTAAAATATCCTCCAAAACCGATAAGGTTCTTAATTGCTCAGGACTCATCCTTGAAGCATGCACTATCTTGTAGTCAACAAGCTGACCTACAGCTACCTCTTGGCCTTCATATCTTTGGTCAGGGGTAATATTTTCTACATCGGTTTCTATTACAACAAAAGAATCGCCTTTCCTATAAGGACTTCCTAATTTAGAAAAGAACAATCCCTCAACTGCCTTTTGTTTGGTAAAATCTATTCCATTTTCTAAAATATTATTTAAATTTTCTACACCCCCAGTTGAGTGGTATAAATGAATTTTCCCACTTGTAATTTCGCCATATTCATTTATTGTTTGTTCTGGTTTAGCAGGCAGCCTTTGACCTTCTTGAAGGATTTTTAATATAGCTGCCTTTTCATTCTGCTTACGAGACTGCGTAGTCTCTTGGCTAAGACTTTCAGCTTCTTTGAGAGAGGTTCTTTCCGTGCTAATGTACTCATTGTTTATCAGCCTGTTCTGTAAACCTACTAAGGATACCTCATTACTAGAGATATTTGTAAGTGCTACTGATACAAAGTCGTTTTTAGACGGCAATACAAAGAACTTAGTCCCTGTAGCTGCAGTAGATACAACCTGCTTTTCAGTGTTCATAGCTTGATTACGAGTGTTTTCAAACCATTCTCTCCTGTTGGAAATTGCGGGCAGTTCGAGGGGGTCTGATTTCTTAACTACCCCTACCTCTACATTTCTATTAGAGAGAACAGAGCCTCTAGCTGCTGTGTAACTTTCAGTGGCCACTACTCTATCAGGTATTCTCAACATGTTGTTATCTTCACTATTGATAAAAACCATAATAGGTTCACCATTTTGGTCGGTGAAATAGCTGTCGTTTGCATACTTAGACATAGCCGTGTGGTACAACAAAGCATCGTTTTCATCTTTCACAAAAGGGAGAGCCATTATTGAATCGAAAAGAAGTGAACGTTCTCCATTTGGTGCAAGTACTTGTTGTACACCGCTACTGTTAGTTTTAATTGAACACGCCATTACTTACACATTTTATCATCTAATTCATCTTGAGCTTTGTTTTCACTGAAGTATTTTTTAGCTGCTTCTGCTGATTCAGTGTTTGGTCTTGGCTTAGTTTGGTCAAATTCTTTGGAAACTTCAGCTTCAAACTCCATTGCTCTGTATACTGTCTTTGTAGAGTTACCATTGACCAAATGTAGACCTGCTACATACTTATCGGAAACATTGAAACCATATGGCTCAAGTAGTTCTTTCAAGTACTCGATGTCATGCCTAACTGGAGCAGTATTGATATTATCTAACTCTTCAGCTGCTACCATCTCCATACCTCCGTTGTCTCTAGGAATCATCAAGGCTTCCCCTAACTCTTCTCTTGTCTCATTGATTTGACTCATTACAACATCATCAAGTTCTTGAGTCAATGCAGCACCATCATTGATAGCTACAAAACTAAATACAGTTCTATCTGCATTACCTTTCTTAGTCTTAGAAACAGAACTGATATCGACTTCAATATTGAAAGGTCTGAGAGTCTTATTCATTTCTTCGAAAAGCATAATCATGTCTTGTTCTGAGACATTCTCATTTAATCGCCCAAAGAACTCAGCCACTCCACCTAAAACAACTTTAATTTCTTCATCTGCTAGTCCAAAAAGGTTACGAAGATTTTCTACATAAACTGAGCGAACACCGAAAGTCCCACCTAAAAGACCTTTTACAGTCTCTACATATTGTGCTCTTTGGCCTACACTCATATTGTCAACATCAGCCTGCTCCAGTTGTGCTACTTGCTGTTCAACTTCGGGTTTGATACCTAACAATAGGTTGCGTAGATTATCTGTACGACTCATGCCGTAGGTAACCTCTGCTTGTGTAGCATACGCCCATAAGTAGGTGTATGAAGAGTAGTTCAATATATCTTGTATAGTTTGAATTTGCTCTGCATTCATACCTGCCATCTGCATTAACTCAGAAAGGTTTTGAGGTGTAATACCTTTTTCCATATTTTGCTGATATGTTAGTGCAAGTGTTCTCAAGAAGTTGTCCGCATTTATACCAAAAGCTAATAACAGTTTCTTAGTACTGTCAGTAATGTATTGGTCAAAGTTATCTGTCTCCTCAGACTGTATAGGTTGGTCTCTAAGTGCATTCATTCTATCAGCGAATTTAACCGATATAATTTTATCTCTTAAAGATAAGTTATCTTCATCTTTCTGCAAAATTTCTAACAACTCTGCATCAGTTGGAGGATTGTTATCTAACTCATCTGAAATAAGTTGTGCGTTTTCCCCTTCGACTTCATTGCCGTTCTCATCTACAGTCACTGTGTAACCATCTTTTTCTACAGTGGTCTCACCTGTCTGCTCATTTTTTTCGACTATCTTGACAGTGCTACCGTTACCTAAAGCATATGTCACGCCTACTCTACCTTGCTCTACTAGCCAAGCATCTTTTAAAGAATCAGGTGTTTCTTCAAAGTCTTGCTGGGACTCTGCTATTTCTGCTAATTCAGCTCTTTGTAAAGAAACCTCTTCTACCACAGCGAGTGTCTCGCTATCAATCTCTACAGGCTGATTAGCTTCCTCCATAGCTTCTTGATAAGCTTGGTTGACTCTAATAGTGATAGCCATAGCATCAGCATCATTGTTTAGGTCAGGGTGGTATGTCTTGACTAAAGTTCTCCAAGCTTCTCTAATTTGCTCTGCCGTACTGTCCTCCGAGATGCCTAAGATTTGGAATGGATTAGTTACGTTAGGGTCTAATAAAGGTGATGTAGGAAACTCTTCTTGTACTTCCTCTACAAATTCACCTCTTTCTTCTCTTATCTTGTTGGTCAAAGCCATTGTAAGATTCTCAAACTCAACCGCAGTTAAGCCATTATCTTGAGCTATCTTTCGTGCTTTGTTGAGTCTTCGAGTGGTTTGCCCCAGTATTGCACTTTCCTGTCTTGTTCTCTGTTCAGATGACTTGTTTAACACAGCGTTATACTCTTCGCTCATGTTAAGTCTCAACCAAAAGTTGGCAGCATCTACTACTTCCTGAGGGACAGTCTCTTCTACAGCCTTGATTGCTGTAGCTCTTTCTAGTGCATCTAATTTAGGACTTTGTCTGAAGAATGCCTCATTACTGAATAATCTTTGAACATACTCTTCAAAGGTTTCTTCTGCTGATTGTTGTAAATCGAAATCCTGTGTAGTCTCTTCGAGAGCTTCGGCTTCTTCTTGCTGTTCTTCTTGCTCTAATTTAGTAAATCTACTAGGAGATAGAAGACCGTCTTTGAACAACTTATCAACAAAATTATTCATGGCCTTTTTAGCAGACTCTTTCAAGTTAAAAGGAGGAGTTTCCTGAGCAGTCTCTTCGACTTCTTCTACCTCTTCTACTTGCTCTTCTTGAGCAGGTGCAATTTCTTCGATTGCCGTTTCAGTTTCTACCGCAGTATTAGTTTCTGTGATGTTTAAATCATTGAACGTTGTTACATCAGTAATATCTTGAAACCCATACACAACCTCTTTGTTGTCTAAAGTTTTTGCTGTGACAATTTTAGTGTCAAAATCTACTTGGACTTCTTTTAATGGTATTGTAAGGTTGTTAACTACCACATTAGCTTGCCCATCGACAATACCTTTCAACGCTCTTCCTATGAATGTAGAATGCTTTACAGTAGTAGTCTTTCCAAGAGCCAAGCTAGAGTCATCTATTTCTAATCTACTAGATATAGTGGGGAGTTCTCCTGGTTTAACTGCTAATCCTAACTCTTCTTTGAATGCTTCATTCTCTAAAGCCTCTGGTTTATAAGTTTTCTTATCATTTCGAGCAGCTTGTATCAAATGAACTTGCCCCGTCATGTTGTCTTTTATAGACACATATACAGCACCTGTTCTAAAAGGTGACACCCTATCAAACTCAGTTCTACCTTTCTTCTTGTTTTTAGATTCTAATAGTTGAGGAGAAGTAGCTACAAAATATTCTATAGATACATTTAAATTAGGTGCTGCCTTGGTACGTTTCTCGTACTCCTGAAGGTTGGTAAATACCACATTACCTTGAGCATCGTAATTTAGATTTCTTATAGACTGTCTAGCACGAGCTCGGACTGTGCCTACCACCACATTACCTCCTGACACTTGCTGAATCGCAGTAGGTGTGATAGTTGCAGCTCGCATCTGTATGATTCTCTCTGCGGGCTTACTTCCTGCTTCGAAGAAGTCGCTCGCACTCAACATACCAACAGTCACTCCGTTTCTTTGGAACTGTACAACAAGGTTATCTCTAAGTTCAGCGAATGCAAGAGCAAACGCTTCTGCATTGCTACCTGTAATTTGCCCTAGAGAAGCAGTCTCATTTTGAAATTTTCTAATAATTTCTTGATTCTGCTCATTGGAAGGTATAACAACTTGTAACTCGTCATTTAATTTTACTTTACCTAATTCAATTTTAGATTCATCAGTAAAATCAGTTTGGTTAAACACACTACCTACAACAGGGCCATTCAAACCATCCTTTCTTATTAGGGAATAGTTATTAGATGATTCTGCAGGTATGTGTAAATTATATCTTGTAGCAAGAAGGTTTCTTGCAGCTTCTGCTGTATTCGCTCTAGATAGCACTAGAATTCTTCCTTTTGCATCTCTTACTACAGCTACCCCATTTGCGGTGATGTTATTGGCAACACCTTGAGCAACCTCTTGTGCGGATAGTTCTCTCACATCAAGAACGTTTTCATTTATCAAAGTATCGTTCAAGTGAAGAGTTATAGCTTGAGTCTTGCCTAACCTTTTGGCAGCATTTACTGCCGCAAGTATTTTAGGCCCTTTTAAAATAAGAGCTGCGGCATCAGGGCTTTTGTGGGTCCTTGCATAGGCATCACCAAAAAACAAAGTAAGTACCCCCTTAGCTAAATCAGCTAAATAGAATCGAGATGTCTGAGAAGTCTCCTGTGAGGTCTTCGGAAGTGACTCAGTTCTTTCAGCATTTTTAGATTCCTGCTCCCTAGCTACTCTTAGCTCTTCTTTTTCCTCTTCAGTTAATTGAGAAGTTCTAACTTGTCTAGTTTTACCTGTCTGACCTTTTAGGGTATTGGCTCGTCTTTTAGCTGCATTAAAGATAGGTGCCACAATCTCAGCATCTGCTCCTAATGAATTTAATACTGCTTGGTCCGCTTCTGCTTCGGTATTATAGATTTGACCTCTAAATGTGAACTTATTGTCAGCCGTCTTTGTGACCCTTCTGAGCCTTTCAACTGTTGTATCTATAATCTCATCTGTGATATCAGGGTTAGTCTGTTGAGCTTCTTCTAGGATATCGTCAAACTCCTGTTCTGAAAGAGTTTCACCTTCTACCTGGTCTTCTGCAGCTTCTTGAGTTCCCTCTGCTTCAGCACGATTCTTTTGAACGTTTTCTACTACACCATTTTCGTATACTATACGAGAGGCTGTTACACCATCTAAATACTTTTGGAAAAAGGCATCATTTCTCATTGCATTAGAAAAGAATACAAGAGCAGAGAAGTCATTCTCAAGTTGGAATAAATCTTTTATATTTTCCTCTAATCTTTGTTTGTTGATGGCACCGTCATATTCAAATAATCTATCTGCTAGTTGTTGGGCAACGACCTCAGGTTGGTAACCTTCCTTTAGCTTATTGTTTTCGTCTACTAAACTGTCTCTAACATCTCTAAGAAGTTCTAGGTAGTTAGAATCTTTTTGAATTTGGTTGCGTATTTGTTTTTGATTCTCTTCGCTCAAGCCTTCAGATGCTTCTAAAGTTTGTTGAGAATTTTTAACAAAGTTAGCAACTTCATCTATCTTTTCATTAAGACCTACAGGATTTAAAATTAAATCAAATAATTCATTTAACTTAATTGCACTATCCACGCTAACGTCTTGGGTTAAATTTTCTTTGATGGACTCTACGATGTTGTCCATTCTATCAGCACTATCCCTAGTGTTTAATCTAGATAAAGCGACTTGATGTACAAGAAAATCAAAATCAGCAGAATTTTCTTTTTTAATTTTAGAATTAAATGCGAAGTAAAAATCTTCAGTATCTTTAACGTACTGGTTATATTTTTGTTTTAAATTAGTTTTGGCTTCTGCAATAGTCTGATTAGAACCTAGCATACTATCTAAAAGCCCTGGATTTTCTTTGTCTAAAGCTTCATACTGTTCAAATAGTGATTCAATCGCCTCATCACTTTTAGAAGTACGATACATTGTTCTAAATAATCCTCCTTGAGCTTGGGCAATAATATCTTTAGACCTTTTCAAATCCCCTTCCTCCATTGCAATACTACCTTCATTTGCTAAGGCCGTTTGTTCGTAGAGGTTCATGGCATTCACACCCGTTACTTGTGCGTTGCCTGCAAGAGTAATTGATTTATTTAAATCATCCGAAAATGCTTTAGCCATTCTTTCATCCTTAGAACCTTGTCTTTTAAAGGCATATGATGCTCCTCCTGATACAAGACCCATAAGTGCTCCTGAAACTAGCTCGTCCCATCCCACTCCATCATTAAATGTTTTTGACCACTCATCGCCAAATGCTTTTAGTCCACTTTTTACAGACTTCCCATAACTGTTATCTGCGACAGAGTAGTATCTTTGGGAGGTTCTAGATGCTAGACCTTGTCCAAGTTCTTCTAAACCTTCAACAGCAATATTAGCCCCTAAAACTCGTGCTTTACCAAACTGTTTAAAACCATATAAAGTCTTTCCTAAAGTGCTTTTTATAAGTTCTTTTTGAGTTGTAAATTTACCTTCATTCGTTACAACCCTTTTACCTATTCTAGAAGATACAGCTTTGTATTTTCCTCTAGGCTTGATAATAGTATTTAAAGCAACGACATTACTCATCGTAAGGACAGGCATTTGCCATACAAATGTTGCACTACCTACATCCTTTGCCGCTGTTTGTATGTCTAACAAACTTTGTCCTGTAGGTAATTTACCGTCATTTTTTTCCATAAACGAGTCCATCTCATGTCTTATGAACTCTCTTTCTGCAATGTTTGCTTCTAGCCTTGCTTCCCCAGATGCCACATTAGCTGACCTTAGCAAATAAGCCCCACCAACACCTATATTATTCATTATTCTAGACCCTCTAATAGCATCATTTGTTTTATCAAGAACTTTATTAGATTTTAGGAAAGAGTTAAATACTTTATAAAGACCTCTTGGGGCATTCACAGCTGCTCCCACCCCTCCTGTGTAGTAACCTAGTGCGGCTTCTTCCAATGCAAAATACCCTAAAGTACCTACTGTGAAACCCATTTGACCCATGAATCTTCCCCAATATGCACCAGCATCAGGAGAAACAAAAGGAATATACTTCCCTACAGTCTTTAAGCCTTTATTTCCTTTACCTCTTTTAATATCTTCTTCATATTCCCGCATAGCGGTAGAGGTGTAAATAGGGTACTTAGCAGGAACTGCCATGGCTCTTTCAGCAGCTACATCAGCAAATGCAGTATCGTAGAAATTAGAAAAATCAACCGTAGCGAGCTTCGCTACATTGTCAAATGTAGAAAAGGCATTGTTAAGGAATGCATTGGCAGACAGGGCTCCAAACTGTCTTACACTGTTATAAAGTTTTTCTGTACCTGTTTGTTGAGAAGATGCAAACGCTTCATTATCTCTCCCTGGAAAAAAAGAAGGATACTTTTGTACAAACCCCTGATTTGGTCCTATATACTGAAACACATCATCAAACCCCACTTTGTACATACCGCTTCTTTCAGCCGCAGTAAATGTTTCAGGCATTGCAGATGGTAAAGCATTAAAAGATGTGAAATCTTCTGGAGAACCAAGAAGTTCTATCGATTGTATTTTAGCTGGAGGTTGGGGTGCAGGAGCCCCTGTAGCTCCAATGCCTCTTTGCGATAAACCACTAGGAGGCGTATTTATGGCTGCAAAAAGCGGGTTTGAAGGGGTAGATTGATTCTGTAAATCTTCTGAGTTGTTACCTTCAAAATTAGTTAATTGGATATCAGTAATAGCCATATTCTATAATTTGTTTAGTTGGTTACGCCTTCATTATAAGGACTAGTCATAAATTCCAAAACAGCTCTCGGGTTAAAGGAGGGGCTACCAGGCTGTATAGCAGGTTCTATATTATTGTCCAAAATCTCTAGAGTGCCATTAAAAGTTTTTGCTTGATTGACATATTGGTTGTATGAAAAAGTAGTTACACTGCCATCTGCCTTAGTGCCGTTGAAAATGATAACAGGTCCTACGGTATTCCCTGCATCTGATTTTACAAAACTAGCACCTGTTTGCAAATTCACATTAGTATACTCCACTGTTCCCCCTCTTTCATCTTTAGCTTTTGCAGGTCCGTAATTAAAAGATGAATAAGTCTTGACTAACTTATCTCCGTCTTTCATATTATCAAATATGGTGGTCTCATAAGCAAAGTTACGTCTGGTTTGTCTGTTAGCTTGGTAATCATCCTCAAGCTCTTCGAACAAAGACGTACCCACAGGAATAGTGTTCTTTGGTATTACTACCCTTTCTTGTACAAATTTTCCACCATCTGCATCAAAGACTTCTGCTTCTACATAAACATTCCCTCCTCCAGCTGTTAGACCATATCGCATACCTCTAACACCTAAATCGCCCATACTCTTGCCGCCCTCTTCGTCTAATTTTTGGGTAGCCTCCATAGCAGTTCTAATTATTTCACCATCTTGAAATGGTGCCATGGCTCCTAAATCTAAGCCTTGAGCATTAGCTATTTTCAGTATGTAAGATGCTTGATTACGAGAGGCTGGACTGCCACTAGATACTGTGTAACTAGTTGTTTGTATGATATCTCCAAATCTTTTCTTAAATACAGCATTCATATCCGATTGGATGGTTGCTAAATTTATGTTTTCAATTTGGTTTTTTGATATTGTAGAGCCATTTGACAACGTTATCTCGTCAGGTGCTCGTGAGGGAAGAGACATATCTAATCGTCCTTCATTTCTAACTAGCTCTTCTCCAAGTAAGAATTCTACTTCCTGTCTAGTTAACTGATAGTCTTGATTATTTAATTCCCCTCCCTTGCTCACTAATATACTAGTCTGCCAATCAGTTAGCTCAGGATTTCCAAACAAAGGAAAGTCAACATTAAATGTATAAAAATTCTCTCCTGGATTTTTAGTCAGTGTGCCACCTGCTAACTCTATAGTTGGATTGCTTCTAAAAAATTCTTGAACTGCATTGCCCTCTGTTAGCCCTTCAGCAGCATCAAGCCATGCTGTAACACTTTCTGAAACGCCCCCCATAACTTGATTATTAACTCTAGCTATTTGATTGACCTCGGCAATGTTACCTTCATACCTTATTTTAAAAGAACCAAAGGATTCTCCTGTTGGCATTTGGTTTGGAATTACTTTATTGTAACGATTTAAGACTTGTTCGGAAAAGAATCCACCTTCTCGAGCAAAATCTTTTGATAACATCGTGTAATTTATAGTACCTGCTAATTCAGGTTTACCAAGTTCAGCAGCTTGTGCTGGAGTAAATCTAAATAAATCCATTACTGTCCCTCCTCCTGCAGTTGGGGTGTCACCCCATACAGCAGTATATAGTTGTACTAACTCTTTGTTGCTTTGGTCATACTGTGTCTTTGCATCCTCCATAGTTTGACGAAAGTCTCCAAATTCCATTTCATCTATACCAGTTAACCGTGCTGAGGTTACTTCAGGATTATCTTCTTTATTCACAAAGTCTGCAAAATCTTTTAGACCATATACATCAGTGAGAGGGTTCATATTTCCATATCCTTCCCCTAAATAAGCCATCGGAGTATTATGCAAATTAAATAGTTGCTCGGCTTTTTTTGCAGCTGATGGGTCCCCGCTATTGTATGCATTTATAACATCTGCATAACCTTTCCTAACAGCTTCATAGTACTCTTTTGCATTAGCTGATTGCATTTCTTGCCGCCTCATGGCCATATCATCATTGTGGATAGCCATTCTTAATGCCCCATCATTAGTCTCAAAGCCCATGTCGGTAATACTCATACGTTGATATGCTTCGGCATAACCGTTTAGCAAATCGTTTGTGTATAATTGATACTCTAATCCTGGTCTATTTCTATTATTAGCTGAATTGTTGTAGGTTTTTACACCTGCTTCCAGTACTTGAATTTCTTGAGAAAGTTTAGCCGATTCCTCAGGGTCGGTAGAAATTGCTAAGTCATATTTAGCACTTGATAATTGAGTAATTAAATTGTCATACGGTTGACTAATACTTGTCTGAGTTTGTGCGAAAAAAGTTTCGTCATCCATACCCTGAAACTGTGCCCAAGAATTTATTCTTAATTGTCTTTGAACATTTGGATTATTAGCAATATACAGAGACACTCTATTTTTAATAGTCTCGGGGCTAATCATCTCTCCTTTTTGGGTGAAGAAAGTATAATTACCTACATCATCAAATGAAACAAACCCTTCTGGGTCTATCTCATCAAGTACATTTTCTCGAATCATAGCATCATAGTCAGTGTACTCAATGTAATTAGAGTTACCTTTAAATTGAGAACCTGTTTGACCATCTGATACCCATTTATCGTAATCTTGTAAAGAAAATGCATGATTTCTCTCATCATACAGGCCTTCCTCCATAGATGACTGAGCCCCTGAGTTGATGTTTCTACCAGCTAATGTTCCCATATAACCATTCATAACCCTGTCGTCTACTGACTGTCCTATGAATCCTGTAAGGTAATCACTTCTAGAATCAAGAGATAAATCTCCTGCCCCGTACTGATTGATGGCATTTTCTATATTTTGAAGCCTATTGTAGAAATACTCCTCATCTTGAGACTTTGCAAAATCAAGACTTGATATTTTTTGAACAGCTTCTTGAACTTTAGCTCTATTAAAGTCATACTTCTCCTGTCTATAAGCAAGAGCTTTAGAGAGGAGATTTTTGTCTACCAATTCTTGATAAGGGGTAAACTGTGTAGGTTGTGAATACGGTGATGCCATATTATAATATTATTAGGAGGTTAGAGTGCCTAATCCTTGAGTCAATAAATATTGCTTAACTGCTTCCTCATCTATAGTAGGTTGGCCTTGAGAGGCAAGCATCGCTGCTGCATTACTTTGAGGGAACATAACATTAAATGGGTTCAAAGCATTGGTAAATTGTACTTGACCTGTAATAGGATTAAACCTATAGTTAGGCGATAATGCTTGAGCTACCCCAATGTTCATTCTTTCGGATTGTTCAGCTCGTTCATTCATTTGTTGTTGACCTTGTCTAGTTCGCAAATCAGCTCTTGTCAAGTCCATTGCAGTGGTAGCTAGTTTGCCAAAGTTTGATATGTCTGCTGCTGAAGCCTTTGCATTGTATTGGTCAGCTTGGAAATTAAGAGTATCTGCTTGTCTTGCAAGTTGTTGAGTGACTGTGTCTGCTCTTTGTTGTTCTTTTCCATATGCATCCCCAAGTGCAGATAAACCTGCAGCTGTAACTGCTCCTAAAGATGAAGCAATACCTCTACTTGCTGTATCTATACTCCTATTAAATGCTCTTGTGATAGGTGCAAAATTAGGGTCTATCTTTCTTTGAGGTATTCTTGATTGTAATCTAGAATCTATTGCTGGGGGACCTTGGTATGCATCTGCCTCATACAAATCAGGGACTCCTAAGAAAGGTACTGGAGGACTGAAAGTACTAGCTGGCATATAAGGCATTATACGAGTGCCAGGTACTGTAGGGTCATCTTCAATTAATCCCTGACCTTCTTCTCCTAAAAACTCAATGTCTACTTGGGCTGAGAGACCTCTATCTTGCTGAGAACCACCAGGAGTCTCCGTTCCAAACTCTTGACCTCCAGCTGCTCCTTCTCCACCTAATCTTTGGCCAGTTGCCTCACTAACAAAATTAATTCTACTAGTATCGATACCTCGGCTTTCAAGCTCCTTTTTAATAATTTCAATACTTTCGTCTGCTCGTAACTTTGCTAATCTTACATTAGCTTGGTCACTTGTAGTACCCCCAATTGTTTCCATAAGACCTCCGCTTACTGGTAAAGGGTCTGAAAATCCTCCAACAGTTATTGTACTATTGTAAGGCACTCCTCTGTTTTCGGCTTGTGTTATTCTTTCAATAATTTCAAAAGTTTTTCTCATGAAATTAGTATAGGCATCCATATCACCTATCAAGTTCTTATCAACTTCACCTGATTCAGTCAAGACATTATACATGCCAGGCTTGAAGAATCCTTTATCTATATTATCACCTCCATATGATACTCCAGGTAAAGTTCTAAAGTACTGAGAAGTACCATCTTCATTTTCTCTAACCTGATAGACATCCCCATTATTATCAACATAAGTGAATGTTCCATCATCCCCTTCTGTTAATTGGCTCCTTCTAATAGTTGGAAATTCTTTCGGAGTGAAAGCCTCCATAGTATATGGATTAGTTGCAGGATACTGTCTGCTTACATTAGTCAAATTTTCATTGTAAACTGTCAATGGGCTATCTGCAGAAATACCTGGAACACTAAATGGCTCATCTGGTCTAACACCTGCAGAGTTTTGAATCGTCACGTTTTGACCCGCTTCATCTAAACCAGTTTGAACTTGCCCAAGCACCTGGAACCGCCCGTTTGCATTTCTTTTTGCAACACCATTTTCAAGCTCTACTACTAGATAGAATTTATCAGGTTGAAGAAAAGGGGCAGTAACGTAATTATTACTAGCTCTATTGTCCGCACCTATTTCTACAAATCCATAATCGTAGAGTGTTCCTTGATACTTTGGAGCTGCTCCTACCTCTCCACCATCTTCCCAAGTACCGAAACGCTTGTGCCAATATAAAGGAGAAAACGGGTCCTTTGCCTTAGCAGAGTTCTTGCCACCCATTCTATCCCAAAATCTTTTTCTTCTCTTACTACTTTTGTGAGACTTAAAGTCTTGCATGCCACGGAAACCTCCCTTGACAATTTTGTATTTTGCTTTACCTCCAACTTTTTTACGAGCAAGAACTTCCCACTTGTGTTTAGCACCTTTAGGAGCTCTTTTCTTTGCTCCTACTTTTCTAAACCCTTTATTCTTATATCTCTGTGGTATCCCTCCACCATCTGCATATATACCAAAGACTTCGTCTTGTACGTAGTCTTGTACACTGGCATCTCCTATCATGCCTTGCAACTTCCTCACATCTGCATCTTCCATATAGAACTCTCCACCATTAGCATACACGCTTATAGCACCTCCATCTTTCATTTGTATTTGAGCCATTTCTGCACCTTCAGCTATGTTTTGTACATTTGCTTGTAGTGGTTGCTCATACATAACAGGGATAGGAGCTTCTCCTGTGTTCCCTACAGGAGGATTCATAGGTGCTTCTACGCTTTCTTCAAGGCCTGTTCCTCCGACAGTTGGAGCATCTTGTGGTGGGGGAACTTCTCCTGATTTGATTTGTTCTTCCCTTTGCTCCATTTGGTTAGCTATTCCAGGGTTAAGATTAACCGCAACATCTTCCATAGCGATGTCTTCAGCCGTGGGCTGTTCAACGGGTTTTCTTATTCTAGAATCATTTTCGGGGTTGACTTTGACAAACTCTTGTCGTTCAAATAAAATATCAAAGGCTTGATTCTTAACAGCCTCTGCTTGTTTCATTTCTTGTTGGAGTTCGTATAACTTATCAGCTAGATATTGCTCATTAACTCTTCGTGTGTCTTCGTCTTGTGTTTCTTCGTTCTTCTTGATTTTATCAAGGAAGGTCTCCATCTCTAGTTCGATGCCTTCTATACCTAGAGAAAGATTGACCTTATTTAAAGCTTTTGCAAACGAATCTTTAGGATTAACAGTTACTTCGAAAAGTGTTTTAATCATGTCTCTAATCTCCTTACCGACTCTAATGTTGTCAGAAAGGATTCGAGTGCCTTCAGGTAAATTCATTTTCTCACCACCTTCGGTGTGTCTTTTACCTGCGACTTCGGATACAGTTCTATCAGGGAACTGGATAAACTCCTTTGCCTCAACTTCTGCATTAACTTCGTTACGCACTTCATCTACACCCGTAACCAGTCTACCCGATATAAGGCTAGGCATATTTACCTCGCCCCCATCTTTAAACTGAGGTGTAGATGTATTAGAGAGGCCCTGTAACCTTCTTTGCACTTCTTCTACTGTTATCTTGTTTCGTTTCATTACGCCATATTATTGCCATTAAGACTTTCTGTCACTGGTGTCATAGTAACGTATCTTCCGTTTACGTTGTCAAAATACAAATTTTTTCCTTCATCTACAAGTATAAATTGAGTAGTGTCGGCAACTTGTGGAGAACTCATTGCATTTGCTTGAGCATTTACTTGATTTGCCATATTAGCTTCCACAGACATACCTTGTTGAGCTACAGCATTTGGGTTGTATCCCATATTTTTAACAGCTTCAGGTGCTTTCTCAGCTAGTTTAGCTAAACCAGGATTCTCGTCCTCGTTGATAGGCCTTCCTTGATACATGTTATGAGCACCACCTTGCATATAATCAGCTTGAGCTGCCATAAATTGAGAATTCATAAAGTCTCCTGCAAACATACCACTTGGTCTAAGTCCACTTCTTCTTACTTGGGCATTACCCATCATGCCCCCATCCAACATATTTGAAGGAGATACAACACTTCCTGTACCATCTACTAGCACTTGTGGTGGATTCATTGGATTCATAGTTCCTTGATAAGAATACATACCTCCATTGGCAAGCCTCATCATATAATTTTTTATTGCATCGTTATACATAGTTTTTATTTTGTAATGTTAATTATTTATAGCCCCCTCCCTTAGCTTTATATTGCTTGGCTAACATTTGAGCTTTTCTAGCAGACCACTGTCCAGGCTTACCACCTTTACTTCCTGCTTTAATCCTATTAAATAAGCTTTTACGCATTGTAGGTTTTGTGTAGTTACCTGCTTCGTTAACTCTAGACTTTTTAGCAGTAGATTTTTTTCTTGTAGATGTGCTTTTCTTCCTAGGCATAGTTTCTAGTTAATTTTCATTATTTTAATATCCATCTTGGTCTCATAGTCTTTTTTAAGACCTCTTTGGTTTAGGAAACTTCCAAAATTATTTTCTGTAAAGTTGGCTAGTTCCTGTCTTAGTTTGTTTTGAGTTTCTTCGTCAAGAGTTTGTTGTATGCTATCTCTCATAGCATCAAAAGGATTTACACCAAACATTCCTCCATCCATAGCATTTCTTCGCTTACCCTTGTGTAAACCATGCCTCGCATGTTGTTTACCCTTTGAAGTAGCTTCTCTTTTCTTTTTATTTGCTGCAGCAAGTTTACGTCTTCCTGAAGGCGTAGACTTTAAAGATTTAATTGTGTTTTTAGGTGCGTATACTTCTCCTGTCTCACTTGACTTTTTACCTGAAGCAGTAGTCCATTTTTGCTTAGTCCATTTATCAAGGCTTTTTTGGGTTTTATGCTTACCTCCTGACTTATAAAAATTCATAGCCATGTTAACCCCTCCTTGTGTGTACAATGGAAGCTCTAAAACCTTTTTAGAGTTTTGAAACTTGACAAGAGGTGTCCCAGGCTCCATTATAATTTTTTCTCCTGTAAGTTGATTGTTATCATCTAGTCCTACCCCAAGTATGCGACCTGGTACGTTGGTCATAGTGATTTCGTTGCTAGGTACTATCACAGGGTTATGTCGGGAGGTAAATACTCCACCTTGGGATTCAATAACCCCTCCGTCTAGTCCTAAAAATTGTTGTGCAGAAGTACTTGAAAAACCATAGTCTTGAAAAGATGGTCTGCCTAATTCAGCTCCAAATCCCATGTTCAAAGCATCATAGTTTTCATTTGCTTCATTTATACCCTGTACATACTGATTTCCAAACCCTACTCCTGCTGCTATGTCCTTTGCACCTTGTAAAGCAGTGGACAACACCCCTGCAGAACCTCCAATGGCCTTTTGTCGTCTTAATTTTTTCTTTTCTTCGTCTGTGGCTCCCGCATCTGGTTGAAGACCTAATATTCGACCTGTTTTAAATGCTGCACCTGCAGTAGTGTTGGTGTCAAACATATTACTTGAAAACAAATCAAAAGGGATACCATCTAAAGAATCTCCCTGGTCATCGTCATCATCGTCATCATCAACTTGGTCTCCTGGATTTTGGCCCATTTGAGAATCATCAGACACATTTATACCAAATATTTCTCCTAATGTTTTACCCTGATATCTTGATGGAGATTGCCCTGGTTCAGGAAAACCTTTTTCATTTTCTTCCTTCTCAATAGTTAAAGGACCCACTCTTTCTCCATTTTTTATATTTGGCTGGGGTGTAGTAGGGGTTGTAACCTCTGTTCCAGCGGGGTCTTCTGGAGTTTGCACAGTGCCTGGTACTACATTTTCTGTCGCTAATTTAATTAAGCCTGCTTTGAAGTCCTCGGCCCCCTGCTCCATTGCATCTTCAACTCTTGAAGAAAGGTAACCTGCACCAAGTGTCCCTGCTAATGAAGATATAGAGGCTAAGACATTTCCAGCCTTTCGCCCTTTATTCTCTCCTTTCTCAGACATTCCAAATGTGACTCCTGTATCCATTAACCTTCTGTCTAAATCGAAAGTTCTAGGTTGAAAGAATGTCATTGCCTGATTAAGTTGTTTAGCTTTTTTTGTGTACTCTTCAATAAGTTGTTGTGCGACTTCTGGGTCTACGTTAGATATTAAGTCTTTTAAAGATGCTTGTTCTAACATAGATAATAAAGAATCTTCTGAAACTTGCATGCCTGTATTAGCTGCACCATACTTCATTTCTTGAACATCTGTTCCCCCTGTTGTACCTGTTGCACCTGTTGCACCTGCGTTTTGTGCTGCTGTCACCATATCAACACCCCTAGTGTTACCTGTAGTAGGGCTCACTTCTCGCATAAAATCTATGTCAGAATACTCAAACCCTGTACCCCTAGTTTCCCCAGTAAGAGGGCTTGTTTCTCTTAGAAAATCCTCAGCATCTTCTAAAAAACCCTGATATTTGAAGGGCAAATAGTTTTTTCTGTAAATATTATTAAGAAATTCAGGATTCATAAGAGTTTATAAGATATATAAATATAGGTCAAATATTCGTAATAACCAAATATATTACAATAAGAGTGCGTTATTTGCTATTAAACAGCAAATGGATTGGTATTAGATTTAAGTCGTCTTCGTCTGTTCCCTGATGCTGCCTTAGGCGTATCCCTTAGACTGACAAAATTAGGAGTAATAGTTTGCTGATGTTTAGTTATCTCTCCCCCTTCCTTCCGTATAAAACCAAGGTTTATTAAGTCCATTGTAGGAGGTCTAAAATCAAATGCACCTCCACTAATTTCATTAGAACTCTCAAGATTTGAAGCTTTAAACGGAAAGCTTTTTGCTTTTTGAAAGAAACTAAACCTTGGTAGTAATATTTCACCTTCTCCTGGCCACTGGATGTCTGTCATATGTAATGCAGGTGATAAGACTGTGGACCCTGAAGGGTTATATATTCTGAGGTGGTCGCTGCTTTTTTTCCCAAATGCATTATATGCTGTAGGTCCCCAAAAAGTAGGCATAGCAGGGTCAGAGGTAGACGTAAAGCCAGTAGAAAAGAAAATTTCATCATCACCAACTTCGGATAATTTTTTAAGTTTTATTGAAAAATTAGAAGGGTCTACTACATTTACCATATCCCCTCTTGTACCTCTGTGTAAAATTAGAGGCGAAGAAGTTTTTCCTACTATATTTGGGTCAAATGAAAGGTCTAAAGTGTTTACCCTCTCTCTTAGTTGCTGTAATACATCTTGATAACTAGGGTCTGTCAGTTCTAAACGTCTTCTCCAATCCTCAGGACTTTTCATATACATAGTACTACCATCTGGTGAGTACTTAAAGTCACTAAAAGCAGTGTTGTAGAGTTTAGACCTTCTTGTTGCATAGTCCTCAAGGGCTATTTGTCCTGCTCGGGTATTATAATCTCTTAAGCCTAATCCAGTAAGATAATCGAAGTCTTGTTTTATTTGAGCATCGCTGTACCTACCTAAAGAATTAGGTTGTTTATTTTCCATGAAGTTTAGATACTCAGGGTCACCTGAAGGCTTGTAATTACTTGTTCTAGAGTCGTATAATTTTTGTCTAAATTTTCCAAAATCACTATCAACAGGTGCTTCCATTATAAATGACAAGTCTCTTGCTCCAGAGATGTTAGTTAAATTAGGTGCATTGAATGTGAGGGGTTGATTGTAGATTTGGGCAGCTATTGGTGGAGCATTAAAATTAAAAGACAGTTGTTTTCCCAAATTCTGTGTAGTAGTTATTGGGCTAATTAATGGTTTTACAACTTTAGGAAAAAGGCTCAGTTGTCTACCTGCTCTAAGTACACCCCCTACGAGTCCTTGATATTTAGGGGTTGTACCTCCGTTTTGTCTAAAAAATTCAGGATGATATCTTCCTTGAGGTGAGGCTAATCTATCTTTTTCAAGATTGTAAAGATACCAACTTCTGAATTTTTGAGAATGTTCTAAAGATTTGTTACCTAGTTTTGGCCCAAATGTATATTTGTGCATAAGAGGCATGTTGATTAAAAACTGTTCTAAGGGCATCACATCCACTCCAGGTAAATATTGACGAGTAACATCTATGCGATTTCTAGGTACAAAGGCTGCTGCCATTTCGTCAAACGTTGCTCCTCCACCTAAAGAAGGTGCTAAATCATACCTGCTTTTACCTAGACGATATCTTGTTGCCCCCATCGAATTATTTATAGGATTCAACCCAAATACAACAGGAAAATTATCTAAAATTAATTCTTGCTCTGCAGCAGGAGCATTTTGAAAATTGGCAATCCTTCTTTCAAGCATTTCTTTTATAGGGGCATCTTTGTATGTCGAAATAGTTTTGTAGCCATAGGGACCTTCTCCACGAAGAAAGTCATTATATTGCTCCACAAAATTGCCTTTTAAAGGCTTGTTAAAGGCATAACTTATAGGCGTAATAGGCGAGGTTATCGAAGCTAAAGAAATGTGATTTTTATTTTGATGGTCAGCATGTTCACCCTTCCAACGGTTTAGCACTTGTAATGACCCTGCGAAAGGAGCTCCCCCTCTTTCTAAAAGTTGTCCTGTCGGTACTAAACCACCAAACCTGCTAATTGAAGGTAATGCGGAAGACGATGCACCATGTAAAAATACAAAAGGCTTATTAGTTACTCCTTGGTTTACTAAAAATGTATTACTTCTCAAAGCTTGTTGTCGAGAAGTAGTTCCCTCCGTCCCAAATAACTTGGGATTTTTAGGATTAGAGCTTCTTACAAAAAAGTCTGAAGTGCGGGGCAATGCTTTACCGACAGTAGTAAAAGTGGCAGGATTCCTATATCTTTCAAAAACGGTTGATGGGGATATACTAGGACTTTCCTCTAAAAACCCAGGTGATTGGTAATCTCTTGCTACAAAATCTCGTTTAAATCCCATATAAGGAGGTTTATATCCAATGGCATCGTAATACCTTTTC
>Ga0181369_1000097_pt1 | contig 23385 bp, 9 predicted proteins | sample LowvirmetaG_8_FD_130088 | JGI IMG/M metagenome (GOLD analysis project Ga0181369, IMG submission 130088) | Marine viral communities from the Subarctic Pacific Ocean - Lowphox_04 viral metaG | ecosystem: Environmental > Aquatic > Marine > Oceanic | place: Subarctic Pacific Ocean | collected 2015-11-29 | reverse complement strand
TTTGAATTTGGCACATGATCAAATGTCATGACCCTAAAAACCAAGTCTTGTTTTGTAATGGTCTTTGGATTGATTTTTTCACCAGTTGCTTTTTCCATTTTTTTGACTCTGTTACGTCTTGCTTCTGCCACTGACCTGATATTGATTTTTTTCAACTCAGGCACAATAACATCAAAGTCACTGTCTTCATCTGAAATGTATGAACTGTATTTTTTCTTTGACTTGTGTATTTCCAACAGCAAGTCTCTGTTGTTTAAGTATTTGTTTCTAGCCATATCATTATTATAAACTACTGTGTTAATTTATGCAATAAATATCTTTGTATGGGAAAATTCACTAGAGGATTACAAAATATCGGCAGCTTAGTGCGAATAGCAGGCACTGGTGGAGTAAATGCCGTGCAATCAAGACTGGCACAGGCAGGTTTATTTCCTGGAGGTATATCAGGAGCCAGTAGGAAACCTTTGGCATCAAATGCTGGTTCGCCCTCATCCACAGGTGATTGGGCAGTCAAATTAACACTTGCAAGACAGACATATTCGGACTTGTTTGGAGCATCGCCACTGTCGGCAGGATTGACCAGCGGTGAAAACGGCATGCGATTTCCAACCACACCGTTTATTAATTTACAGCACACAGCAAACTACAATCAAATTGCAGTGATGCATAACAATTATCCTTATCAAGCATATCAAAATTCACAAGTGGCACAGATCACAATATCAGGTGACTTTCCTGTGCAAGACCAAATGAGTGGTTTGAGATGGCTGTCAACAGTCCATTTTTTACGAACAATAACAAAAATGTATTACGGTGGGGAATTGAATACAGGCAATCCACCTCCGGTAGCTAGGCTCAACGGGTATGGAGATCATGTGTTTAACAATGTGCCTTGTGTGGTCACAGACTTTACAGTTGAATTCAGACAAAATGTTGACTATATTTCTATTTCAGTGCCAACTGGAGGAGGCAGTCCGTTGAACGATGTAAGGAGACCAGATGCTTTTGGAGATCAGGATTTGAGAAGACCAGATGCATTGAGTTTTGGTGCGGCAGGATTATCGCAACTAACATCGGATCCATTACAGGCTAAAGAATCAGGGCCGATTAATAAAGTGCCTACAGATTCACTTATCACAGTAACAGTAATTCCTGTATACTCACGTAACAAAATTTCAAATCAGTTTGATCTTAAATCATTTGCTAACGGGGATTTAACAAATAAAGGATTCATTTAATGGCAAATTATGAAAATTCATCGCCCTATTTTGATACTCCGCAAGGAAGAGAAACATTAGGTTTATTGAACAAAAGATTATTTGAGTTCATGCAGGATGATGTATTGTACGAGATTGATTCCTTCTACGAACACAGACCAGACCTGTTAAGTTATGACTTGTATGGAACGCCTAAGTTATGGTGGTGTTTTCAGCACCGCAACATGGACACAATAACAGATCCAATATGGTCATTCACAGCAGGAACCTTAATTCGTATTCCTAAGAAGTCTACATTAGAAGAATACTTGGAAATTTAAAGTGGCATATAAAACAGTTACAGGTAAAGGCAACGCCAACGAATGGCAACGATCCTCCAAAAAAACTCAATATTCTGAGAAACTTGTTGGTGCCGGTGTATCATCTGAAAAATCTAAATTTTTAAAAAATTTGGCTAGCGATCTGTCGCAAATTTATGGAATAGTATCTGGTGGTGTAGATGGCGTGTTAGGAGCAATAGGTGACAAGTTTGCATCAGTACAACAAGATAGTGAAGGCAACATATTCAAAAACCCTGGAGATACTACAAAGATACCTCCGATGATCACAAAAGGCAGTTATAAAGCTGCCGGGGGCGGAGTTCTCAAAGATGCAGATGGATTCAAAGTAAAAAGTGGCAGTGGACCTATCACTTATGGAGATGGACCATCATATGGTACAGCCAGAGGCATCAACATGCGAGACATAGCAGGAGAACTTAACACAAAAGGAAATGCCTTATCAGACCCTAGAGTCAAATCACGAATGGGTTCAGGCGAAGCACAAGAGTTTGTAAATTCAACCAACAACTTGGCCTCGCGGAGATACATGGGTGCTAGGGGCAATCCTTTGTTAGATTTCGAGACAATGAACTATGTTATAACCTTAAGTTGTGTTTCCAAACAACAATTTAACAGTGGGTCATACAGAAGAAATCCAGGAGTTGTAATTGCTAAGACAGGTGGTAAAGGAAGACAAGGCACAGGCCCATTATCATATGATTATTATATTGAAAGATTAACAGTAAGAAGCACTGTTGCTCCTACCCCTAATGCTTTTGCCACTAATGCATACCAAATATTTTTTGACATAACAGAACCATTAGGAGTCGATTTGATTCCTGCTCTTATACAAGCCGCGATGCAACAAGGATATGAAAATCATTTATCCGCAGTGTATGTGTTGAAAATTGAATTTGTCGGCAATGATGACAATGGTGTGCCACGTAAAATTTCCGGAACTACAAGATATATTCCTTGTAGGCTGTTTAAAGTTGATTTGGATATTGATGAAGGAGGCGGAAGATACAACATACAGGCCGCGCCTTACAACTATATACAGCAACTAACAGCATATGACAAACTAAATGAATCCGTAATTCATACTGGAACCGATGTACAAACTTTAGTGCAAAATTTCTTTGTTGGATTAAATGAAAATTATAAAGTAAAAAAGGATGATGACAAAGTTGTTGTCAAACCTCACTTGTATGAATTTGATATCGAAGGATCCTCTGCAGACATAATAAAATCTAAATTAGGATTTGGTGATCCCGGAGCATCGGCAAATCAGGCAATTAACACATCTCCTGCAGGTGGTCCAGGGGGCGGTGATTCTGCTTCACGTAAAGTCACAGCTCAAAAAGGAACATCTATTGTGGAGTATCTTACTCATGTAGTACAAAATTCTAAATTTATATTGAATCAGTTTGATGCTTCGAATGATTCAACAGATGAAATTTATAGCACAATCAAAATAATGCCTAGCACAGAAATAATAGATTTGGATAACGGATTAGGCGAGCCGCAATACAAATTTAGCTATTCACTTAGACAACAAAAGATTGCAGTAGAGTCAAGCGATGTATCGCCAGTTAGAACTTACAATTATATCTACACAGGCGAAAACAAAGATGTGCTTAATCTAGATATAAAATATCAGTTTGCTTATTTCCAACCAGGCAGATACTATGATGCCATGCAAAATAAACTTAAAAACGATGACGATAATTTAGAGGAAGAAAGCACATCTAATCAAGGTCCAAGTTTTGATGATAATTCTTTAGGCAAAGGTGGAACATCAGCGGCAAAAGTGCCAACAGCACAAGAATCTACTGACACTGCAAATCCAGATGCTCCTGCGGCCAATAGAGAAATGGCAGATGTATTCAGACAAATTTTAGAAGATCCTGCCGCAGATTTAATTGTTGTGGATCTCACAATATTAGGAGATCCTTACTGGATTGAACAAAAAACACTTAATCCTGGCAACAATCAAATGACATCGGATGGACAAACAGAACCAGACGGGTCTGTATCTCCAGATGCAAATAATATTGTAGTACAATTGAATGCAAGATATCCTTCTGATATTAATGACGACACAGGATTGATGAGACTTAATTTGTCTGCTTTTTTCCAAGGAAAATTTAGAGTAATATTATGTGAGTCTAATTTTGAAGGTGGTGTTTTCCAACAAACAATTACAATGACAAGATTCAGAGAACAAGAAAATGATAAGAAATATATTTCCCCAGCAAAAGGAATCGCACCATTTGCTGGCTCAGGTAATGCTCCTGCTACAAGAGGACTTTCAAACAGTTTGAATCTACAAGGTGGATCCTTTAATGACGATGCACTAGGCAGATCTACTAGAAATGTAAGTTACAAAAACAAAAACAATAGAGGACCAAACGGTTACGTATCCATAGACAAGATAGCTAATAATAATAAAAAGAGAAAAAACAATAAGGTATTACGTAGATTAAATCAAGGATTAGGATTATAGATGCCACAGCATAAAAGAGAGTTCAATCCAATGTCACCTTCAATGGGTGTATACATAGGCACAGTAATGAACTCTGCTGATGTAAACAGATCCGGCCGATTGGAAGTTTCTATCCCTGCCTTACAAACACACAAAGACGTTCCTGATAGAGCTGTAGCTGACGTCACATACACAGTGAGATACTGTTCACCCTTTGCTGGCCAAACTCCTGTGCGTGATGCAAGAGGTACCAACAGTGGAGACTTTCATGCTACACAAAAGTCATATGGTTTTTGGGCAGTGCCGCCAGATATAGGCACACAGGTGCTTGTGATGTTTGCCAATGGCAATGTCAATGAAGGGTTTTGGATAGGTTGTGTGCCAGACATGCAGATCAACCACATGGTGCCAGGATTAGCATCATCGCCACGCAGTATTGAAGAAGGTGGAGGCGGTCCTGGAGGAGGCGATGCACAAAAACGATTTGGTGGATTAGGCATTGAAGATTTACCTGTGGCAGAACCAAACAGAAAAATTACAGACGATGCTGTAGGCATCAACACAGATTATGCTACCGATAACAGTGCAAAATATAGACCGGTGCACACACCCTTGGCAGAGTCATTGTTGGCACAAGGATTGATCAAAGACAAAATAAGAGGCATCACCAGTTCGTCAGCGAGACGTGAAACACCTTCACAAGTGTTTGGCATCAGCACACCGGGTCCTATAGACTTCGAAGGGCAGTTTGCGGCTCCTAACACAGACTCTGTAAACAGACATGGAAAAATAGGAGAAAAATTTGCACACTCAAGATTGGGTGGACATTCGTTTGTAATGGATGATGGTACTCCTAGTGTACAAGGAAAAACACCTATCGAAAATGAATTGATAAGATTTAGAACACGCAAAGGTGCTCAAGTATTGTTGCATGATTCAGAAAACACTGTGTACATCATAAACAGCACAGGCACAGCATGGGTAGAACTGTCAGAAGATGGCAAAATAGACATGTATGCAGATGAGTCTTTCAGTGTGCATACCATTGGTGATTTCAATCTTAGAGCAGAACGTGATATTAATATAGAAGCGGCCAGAAACATCAACATGAAAGCCACAGGGCAAAACAAAACAGATCAATTTATAAATTCAAATGAAGACATTGTGACAGGTAGAATACACATTGATGCCAACGAAGATATTGAGATGCTGGCACAAAAAGATGTTGCTGTTAAATCAGAAGAACAAATGATATTTGAAGCACAAAAAAACATGCGATTGCAAACTAGAGATGATTTTTCTTTGTATGCACAAAATTTTGCAGAAATTGAAGTAGGCAGTGCTTCAGCCAGTGATAGTTCCGGCACTGGTACACTACAGCTGAGAGTAAAAAATAATTTCAACACTTTCATAGGAAATGACAGTAAAAGTTATGTTGGTAATGATAATGTACTAGAGGTTGCAAATGACAACAAAATTTTTGCCGCCAATGATCATTTGGTAAACACAGCAAGTGAAATACATTTTAACACTTCAGGCAAAGTTGTATCTGGTGTGGTTGGAGCAAACATTGTGGTAGAAAATGTTGTTGGTGATGAAGGAGAACGTGTTCAACAATTAAGCACATTTGAAAATGTAATTGTGCCAGAAAGTATAGACAAAACAGTAAAAGAAATTAAAAGACAATCTATTATGAAACGTGTGCCAACAGCAGAACCTTATGCTGAACATGAAAACAAAAGAAAAGTTGTATTCAATAATATTGTGTCAGTAGACAAGTCGGGAATATTGTTCACAGACAGAGAACTTACAGACGAAAGATTTACAGAAACACCTGACAATGAAGATGCTCAAGCAAGGAGAGGTGTGTAATGCCGGGAGTATGCAGAGACAACGATGCGGCAGGTGGTGATTTAGTTCCATCACAGACCACAGTAATAGCTAATGGCGAAGAAATAATTGTGAATGGTGATACAGTGGCCGCACATGGACTTGCTCCACACTTAGAACAGACCATAGTGGCCGGGTCCAATGCAGTATTTGTTGGCGGCAAAGCAGTGTGTAATGCTGGCGATGTTGCGTCAGTGTGTGGCGAGGCTGCCACAGGTTCCAGTGATGTGTTTGTAGGATAAGTAATAGTATGGCTGATCAAGATATATGTAAAAAATGCAATACACCGTCACACTGCACTGGTGAATCTCCTGTAATGAAAGAGTTTGCCATGTCCGCTGAGGGTACAGATGCCGATAGATGTTACAAATGCGATTGCGTTCAATGTGATGGTTCGGCTATTGTAAAATAGTTTTATGGCAGTAAAAAACTTCAATGAAGTAAATTCAACCACACAAGGTGTGTCTAACACAAGAATATTTCGAGGACACAGTTCTGTTGGCAGAGACTTTGCTGACACTAAACTATATGATATAGAATTAGTCAAACAAGATTTACTCAATCATTTCAATATATTAAAGGGCGAAAAACTGGAAAATCCAGACTTTGGTACAAATATTTGGTTATATTTGATGGATCCGTTGGATGATGAAACCAGAAACGCTGTGATTGAGGAAGTTGAAGCGATTGTAAACTATGATCCACGTGTTGAAATGGACAGCATAGAAGTTAACGATTACGAACAAGGACTACAAGTAAAAGTGTCAGTTGTGTACACTGGATACGGATTAGGTGAATCTATGGACTTGTTATTCGACTCACAGCAAGGATTATTGGCTGGTCCTTCAGAAGTTTACACTGCGGCCTAATCATAAACTCAGCACTTTTTAAAAACTATAAATATTATTATGCCATCTAATGATAGACAGAACTCTCTACTTGTAAATGACACTTGGCAGAGAATATACAGAACGTTTTCACAAGCGGACTTTAAATCTTATGATTTTGATACCATAAGACGAACACTGATTGATTACCTTAGATTAAACTATTCAGAGTCGTTCAATGACTACATCGAATCATCAGAATATCTTGCACTGATTGATTTGATTTCTTATGTGGCACAATCTATTTCATACAGAGTTGATCTAAATGCTAGAGAAAACTTTATTGATCTTGCTGAACGTAAAGAGTCAGTGTTAAGATTAGCAAGACTCATATCATTTCAACCCAAAAGAAATATTTCTGGATCAGGACAACTAAAAGTTACCTCGATCACAACCACTGAGACTGTGTTAGATGCAAATGGAAACGATTTAGCAAACACTCCGATACTTTGGAATGATGTTACAAACACAAATTGGCAGGAACAATTTAATGCTGTGCTTAACTCTGCTCTTCCAAGAGCACAAACAGTTGGAAAACCACAATCAACAGGAACTGTTGGTGGAATAACAACAGATCAATACAGATTAAACTCTAGTAATATTGGATTGCCAACACAATCATTTTCTCGCAACATCAACGGAATAGCAATGGATTTTGAAATTGTGCCTGTTGCATTAGACGATGGATTTGTTATAGAAGAAAATCCAGTGCCAGGCAATTCACTTTCTTTCTTGTACAAAAATGATGGAAGAGGATTTAGTTCTAATTCAACTGGTTATTTCTTCACATTCAAACAAGGAGAAATGAACAGCACAGACTTTACTATCGATTCACAACTTCCAAACACTATTGTGACTGTTGAAGAAAACGGAATCAATAACGATGATGTATTCTTGTTCAAACTAGACCAAAACGGATTGTTAGAACAAGCATGGACCAAAGTGCCTGCTATCACAGGCAACAATGTGATATACAACACATTGGCCAACAATATTACTAACCAGTATGCTGTGGTTACAAAAACAAATGATCAAATTGATCTTGTATTTTCAGATGGCACATATGGAACAATGCCTGTAGGAAACTTCCGTGTGTTTTACAGACAAAGTAACGGACTGACATATAGAATTCAAACAGGAGACATGCAAAATATTTCATTTGATGTCGAGTATGTGTCACGCAATAATCAAATCAACACATTAACCGTGACAGCATCACTCACAAGCACAGTGACTAATGCGGCTCAGTCTCAAAGCATAGTGGACATCAAAACACAAGCTCCTCAAGTGTATTATGCCAACAACAGGATGATTACTCCAGAAGATTATCAAATTATTCCTTTGACACAAAATCCTTCATTGGCAAAAGCAAGATCACAAGTGAGAGCTATAAGTGGTACTTCAAGATTTTTAGATGTTACAGATCCAACAGGAGTTTACTCAGAAACTGATATAGTGGCTGATGATGGAATGGTGTACAGAGACATTGTTACTGAATCATTTGATTTTTCATTCACAACAAGGGATGATGCAAGAAAAGTTATTACTAGTTCTGTTGCAAACATATTTGAATCCAGTTCACTCAAACAATTTTATTATGATAATTTTCCGAGACCACAAATTTCTGGACTTAAAACTTGGAAAAAATCGACACAGACTGGGAATCAAGTCACAGGTTACTTCCTTGCAGAAGGGGCAGATTCGAGTGTATTAGCAGTTGGCACATCTAGTGTGTCTAATCTGCAATATGTGACAGAAGGTGCATTGTTAAAGTTTGAGCCAACATCTGGCAGTCACTTTATGACTGAACTAGGCACACAGATGTCTGGTGCGCCTGGCCATCCTGGCAGTGCTGAAATAATGTGGACAAAAACTATCAGTGTTGAGGGTGATGGGTCCAATGGCGGACAAGGAGAACTAGCTGATGGTACTGGGCCTATTGTGTTATCGGATCTTATTCCTACTAATGCAGAACTTAAAGAAATTATTCCTAAGTATGTAGACAGTATCTCTACAACATTAGAAACTGCTATCATAGACAAAGTAGTTGCATTCAAAAACTTTGGACTAGGATACAACAACACAACCAGAGCATGGTATGTAATTGATGATGACAACTTGAACACTGGAGATTTTGATTTATCCTTTGCGGAAAACAAAACAAGTGCAAGTTTAGATGCATCTTGGTTGATAAGATTTTCTACCAATGGATTGACGTACACAGTATTCAACAGAGCAACACAATACATATTCCAAAGTTTTTCAAGAAATAAATTTTATTTCGATGAGTCAGTAAAAGCAATTGATCCTGAAACAGGCTTGGTTGTAAAAGATTCAGTCACCATTTTAAAATCCAACACAAAACCTGATTTTGTATCAAATTTGACATTTGATTATAAATGGCAGATTGTAAAAAATATTGTTGGTGCAGATGGATATTCCGATACACGCAAAATACAAATAGGATTATTTGACGGTGATGATGATGGAGTGGTAGACAATCCTGATTTATTTGCTCTTATTGTTTCGCCCACAACAGACATTAATGAAAAATACGTATTCTTTCAAACTGTGACAGTAAACGGATTTGAGCAATTGAATCCAATTAACAATACAGAGTTTGTCACAGTGCCAAAAGAAACTGATATCACTAATCCTGCCATTTATGCAGATGGACAAAAATTTTATTTTTATCAAGACGACGAATTCAAGACATACAATTCAACTACAAAACTGTTAGAGGAACTGACAGGATACACTGCTAAACTGGGCAGACAAAGTTTGATTTACAGATACAATCATGGTGCTCCTAGAGACAGACGATTAGATCCATCAGTGAGTAACATTATAGACTGTTATGTGATGACAAAATCATATGATATAGATTTCCGTGCTTGGTTAAATGCAAATCAATTGACAGCCGAGCCTCAACCACCAACTGTGGCAGAATTAAATGACACATATTTGCCAACGCTGAATCAATTAAAAAGTGTAAGTGACACAATAGTTTTTAATCCAGGAGAGTATGTGCTGTTGTTTGGTAAAGGAGCTGAAACATCTCTGCAGGCAACATTTAAAGTTGTAAAAAATAAAGCAACAGCAGTGTCAGATAATCAAATCAAGTCTAATTTGATCGAAGCAATCAATGATTATTTCACTTTGGCTTTATGGGATTTCGGCGACACATTTTACTTTACAGAATTAGCGGCATACTTGCACAATGTATTGGCACCAGATGTGTTGAGTATTGTGATTGTACCAGCAAGTGCAACAACTTCATTTGGATCATTGTTTGAAATTACTGTGGATGGCCATCAATTGCCTATTTCATCTGCCACAGTTGATAATGTTCAGATAATATCATCTAACACAGCAGAACAACTTAAATCAACAGGCACTGTGGTATCATCAACTACCGGAGCGGCTGTCACAGGTGCAAGTGCAACTGCTACTACATCGGTGAATTCAACCATCACATCAGGATCATCAGGCTCAGGATATTATTAAGATGGGTAAGAGCACACGCAAATCGCAAACTCTGTTACCTGAAGTCTTCCAAACCAATAAAAACAAAGACTTTTTAACAGCCACTTTGGATCAGTTAATTGAGCCTACCAAAACACAGAAGTTATCATCTTACATAGGTCATACAACAATTCCTTCCTACAAGGCAACGGATGGGTATGTGCCAGAACTTACTGATGACAGAACCAATTATCAGTTAGAGCCAGCAACACTTTACAAATCTAATGGAATAGATGTTGATTTTGCGGCTCCTTACATTGATGTAATCAACGATATTGAAGCACAAGGTGGTTCAAAAATTAAACACGACAGATTGTTATCAAATCAAACATACTCTTATGCTCCACCTATTGACCATGACAAATTTGTAAACTATAGAGAATACTTTTGGATAGCACAAGGATTGTCACCAATTGTATTGCAACCAGGCACACCTGGGGCAACTATTGAATTTGATGTAAAAAATAATTACAGTGGTGCATATGTGTTCAGTCACAAGACTGCAAACAACCCTGATATTATTGTGTACAAAGGCAACACATACAAATTTAATGTAGCTGCATCAGGACATCCATTTTTAATTAAGTCACAGTACGGTACTGGTACTCAAGACAAGTTGGAAGAACCTATGGTTGAAAACAATGGGGCAGACAATGGTACAGTCACATTGAATGTTCCAGCAAGTGATTCAAGCACACAATATCCTACAATAATTTTTTATCATTGTCAGAATCATACCGGAATGAAAGGTAGAATTATTATTAGAGATCTTGATGATGAAGATTTTGATCCTGAAGAAAATTTAATAGGTACAACATCATTTACGGATTACACTGGGTTGAAGTTGACAAACGGATTGCCTATCAGAATAGGTAATGACGTAACAGAAACATATAAAAACAAAACTTATTATGTAGAAGGTGTAGGCACATCAACTACACTGACACTGGAAAGTGAAATTAGAACATATGGCACATGGGCAGAAGAAATAGGTGCAATTTTCGATGCAGCTGGCACTGAAGGATTTGATACAGGAGGCTGGGATAATTCAACCGGTCAATTGGTTGCTGTTGATTATTGGACCATAAACAGATCAGCACGTGACAGAAATGCTTGGTCAAGATCAAACAGATGGTTCCACAAAGATGTAATCGCACTTTGCAACTCAAAAAATAACTATGCTATTCCAATTTCAGAAAATCAAAGAGCAAAGAGACCTATCATAGAATTTGAAGCAGGCTTGAATTTATACAATCATGGATATACTCATAGACTAGTTGATGTTGTTGACACGCAGGTCACTGATGCTCTGTCACTTGTAAGTGGAACTTTAGGATTTATTTCAGATGGCACTGTGTTGCGTGAGAATGATCTAGTTGTGTTTACACAAGATGAACAGCAGAAAAATAAAATTTTCCAGGTTAAATTTTATGAATTAGGAGATTCCACTGCAGGCAATCCTAGTAGACTACATTTACAAATTGTAGATGATTCTACAGCGATAGCAGATGGAACCTCTGTCGTAGGCACACGTGGTAATAATCAAGGAATATCTTATCATTATTCATCAGCTGATTACAAATGGACCAAATCACAACAAAAGACAAGTGTGCAACAAAAACCTTTATTTGATGTGTTTACAGATGCACAAATATCATTATCTAATTTAGATACATTTATTTCTACAGACTTTGTAGGATCCACTGTGTTTGAAATCAACACTGATGATTCGCAAGGTACACCTGACACTGTGTATGGTACAAATGTGATATATTCACGATTAGGATTGTTGAGTGACATGCAAGTGAATGACACTTTCAACACAGACACTATCACTTATGTGCAAGGTACAGCTCCAGTATCTGAAAACATAAAATCATATTATCTAAGGAAAACAAATCAATTTGGGGAACAAGAATTAGTTACAAATTACAGAATTACCAAAGCAGACGGCAAACAACGAGTGGTAGAACAATATGTTGCTACTGCGGATCAAAATCAATTTGAAGTAGAATCTTATCAGAATCCAAACTCGCTTACTGATCTAACATTATTAGTGTTTGTAAATGGAATAAAAACAACAGCATATACCACAGTGGCAGGTGTGCAAGACAAATTGTTTGTAAAATTAGATACAGTATCTACACAAGATGACATAGTAACAATCAAATCACATTCGACAGTTGGTATCAGAACTTTGAATGGATATTATGAAGTTGCACCTGCGGCACAAAATAATCCATTGAATGAAAGTGTTGGCACATTAACAATAGGCGATTATGCAAAACATTGGTATTCTGCTTTAGAAGAAGTAGATGCATTAACAGGAACCATAGTCGGAGCAAATAATTCACGTGACATAAAAGAAATAATTCAACGTGGAACGAAAATTGTACAACATGAAGGCAGTATGCCTTTGGCTTCTTTATTCTTACGTGATGACACAGTCAATATTGTAGAATCCTGGAGAAAGACAGGTGTAGATTACGAACAATTCAAAGCTAACATTTTGAGAAAAGCAGAAACACTTGTAATGACAGAATCTGCATCAAAAAATCTTGATATTATTTTAGATGAAATTAATGCAAACAAAAATTCTAGTTTTGCTTATTATGATTCAGACATGATTGCATATGGTGGCGACAAGACAATATTGTCATACACAGTGGTTGATCCTGCAGTCACTTTATATCCTATTACATCTGCATTTGATCTTACTGCATTATCTCAAAAAGCACTTTACATATATGTCAATGGCACACAATTGGTACATGGGCGTGATTATGAATTTATTGGACTTGACGATTCTGCAAACTTTATAGGTTTTGAAATTAAATCTGCTCTAGCAACTGATGATAAAATCACTGTAGATGAGCATGACACAACAAATGGATCTTTTGTACCTGCGACACCTAGTAAACTAGGACTAGCTCCAGCATACGAACCAACTCTAGAACATGATGATATCTATCTTAATGAAGATTCGTCAACAGGTGGATTATTAACTATCAAAGGACATGATGGAAGCAGAACTATTGGATTTGGTGACTTTAGAGATGATATCTTATTAGAGTTTGAAAAAAGAATATACAACAATATAAAAATTACTCATAATCCTGAAGCAATTGAATTTTCTTATGGTAGATTCAAAACTAATTCTTACACTCGTACAGAAGTAATCAATGCATATGCACGTGATTTTTATTATTGGACTGGTACAAACGGGATAGACTATGTGTCCAACGATGTTTACCAAAATGGTGAACCATTCACATGGAACTATTCAGACTATTCAAAAACAATCAACAGAACAACAGACAGTGATCCATTACCTGGACATTGGCGTGGTGTGTATTTGGAATATTTTGATACTGTTTCTCCACACTCTACTCCATGGGAAATGTTTGGCTTTGGAGCAAAACCTAGTTGGTGGGATGATAGATATGGACCAGCACCATACACAAGAGGCAACAATGTTTTATGGAACGATGTAGCAAGAGGCACAATAGCACTTGGTGACAGAAAAGGTACATATAACAAATACAAACGTTCCGATGTGTATTCTGTAATCCCTGTAAGCGAAAATGGAGACTTAGTTGCTCCACCTAATGCTGGATTGTTGACCGACGATACTATCAACTCTCTCAACCTATCACGCAAATGGTCATATGGTGATATGGGACCAGCTGAATGGGCATGGCGTTCATCGTCATCATGGAGATTTGCTGAACAAATAGCAAAATTTTTAGCACACCCTGTAAAGTATGCAGGAGTATTTTTTGACATATCAAGGAATACTACAAATGCAGTTGGACAAAACATTTACAACAATCAATACAGACAGTCGCCATCAAATTATGTGCTTCCATCAACGGCCCAAACTGCAGGTTATATTAATGTAATTTACGATTATGTAAAATCACAAGGGTTAACTAGCACAGCACTAGAAGTAAGATTACAAAATCTAAGTGTACAGTTGGTTTACAAACTAGCAGGATATTCCAACAAACAAAATTTAGAAGTTAAACTTTCTTCATCTTCTCCTTTGTCGTCAAACCAATCAGTGTTTACTCCAAAAGAAAACTACAATTTGATATTACATAAATCTGCTCCAACTTCTGTGTCTAACTATTCAGGTGTAATTGTTGAAAAATCAACAAACGGATACAAGGTAAGTGGATATTCAAACTTTAATCGTGCATTCAAAATTAATGCTCCTATCACCACACGTGATGCCAGTGTTATTGCAGTAGGACAGACCACTGACTCATTTTCAGAATGGCAACCTGGAGGTTCTTATGCAAAAGGATGGATCGTAAGAAATGCGGGAATATTTTACAGAGCATTGAATGCCGTAGCATCTGGAGATACTTTCGAAGAAAGCAATTGGTCAGAAATAGGACCAGTGCTACCACTCAAAGGCGGAGTCAGTGTAAAGAAATTTTCTAACTATCACACAAACATTACCACAGTGCCATATGGTACAGAATACACCAGTGTGCAAGATCTTGCAAATTTTGTGTACGGATACGATCAATATTTGCAAAGTATAGGATTTGTATTTGATGAATATTCAACTGATTTAGAATTAACAATGGATTGGGATTTGTCAGTCAAAGAAATTTTATTTTGGACTACACAGAACTGGTCAAACGGTTCGGTCTTGTCTGTATCACCTGCTAGTTCACAATTGACACATGTAAGACCTGCATCGATAGGTGACGATCTAGTACAAGGTGATAGATTTTACACTGTATTACAACAAGATGGATTGCCTATTATTCCTAAAAATTTAAGAGTAAGCAGAGCAGATGGACAATTAGTAATTGGCACTAATCCTAACGAAGATGGAATCTACAATGCTGATATCCGTACAGTGCAAAAAGAACATTTATTAGTGCTTGATAATTTGACATCGTTCAAAGATGTCATTTATGATATTGAACTAGGTGCAAGACAAGAAAGATTAAAATTAGTAGGATTCAAAACAGCAGACTGGCAAGGAGATTTATATTCACCTGGTTTTATTATTGACAGAGCACAAATATCGGATTGGGAACAATACAAAGATTATAAAATTGGTGACGTAGTAACGTATCAAGGAAACACTTATGTTGCAAAAAATAGTCATACATCTACAAATAATTTTGATGCTTTACAATTTGCAATTAAGACTACTCCTGTTCCTGACATAATCAATAACTTAGATAACAAGGCCGAATCGTTTAGAGATTTTTATTCTTTGGATACAGAAAATTTTGATGCTGAACAACAAAAATATGCACAGCACTTGATAGGATATCAAAAACGTGATTATCTAGTAAATTTGGGGTTTGAAGAAGCAACACAATATAAATTGTATCAAGGATTTATTCGAGACAAAGGCACAAATCAAATTATAGATAAAATTACATTGCCTACACAATTTGGTCAAAACGCAACATTCTCTCTGTTTGAGGATTGGATGATAAGGATTGGAGAATATGGTGGACACAGAACAAAAAATCAATACGCATGGCCAGTAAGCGGTGAAAATCACACAGAGCTTCAGCATGTATATCAGATCACAGATGCAAGTAAAGATGATACTGGTGTGGTGTTGAATGTTGCTAATAATGAATTCAATAAACGTCCTTATGAAATTCCAGCAGAAAAATTTACTGCTTACTCATATGACAGTTCAAATTATCCTAGTAATATATTCAAAATGGGTACAGCAGGATACCCTCAAGTTGAGCAAGTAGACTTCACAGTGTGGAATACCACTGACATGACTACACTTGATGTTGAAACGTTCAAAGAAGGAACCACAATTTGGATTGCAAACACACCTACAGGAGATTGGGATGTTAGACGTGTAAATTTAACTAACAATTCAATTTTGTCTTACACCCAATTTGACAATAAAGTGCAATTTACTACAACTGAACAACATGGATTGAATGCCGGTGACTTTATTGCAATATTAAACTTTGGAACACAAGCAGACGGGGTGTACGAAATATCTTTACCTCTTGATTCTACTGACACTGCATATAAATTTACAATCACTTTTGAAGGTACTCTAGATAGTTCAAGTCTGGACGGAGACCTTGCTAAAATTCAAACTATTCGAACTGCCGACATTGATAATTTGCAGGACATTACACCTATCAAAGGATGGCAAACCGGGGATTATGTTTATGTGGACAATGCATATGAAACCAATGGCGGCAGTTGGAAAGTGTGGCAACGTGATTCACTAGGAGTGTTTACTTTTGAAGATGCACTAGGAATCAACACTGATCTTGCTGACAAGAAAAATGATAATGAAGAATTTGGTGCAAACTTGGCACTATCAACAGACACAAAATTTCTTGCAGTGACGGCAAAAGGTGCAGAAAGAATATTGATATACAATAGACCAAAAGCATCTGATGATATATCTATGTACACACAGATTGTTCCTGGCATTAAAAATACTGCTGGAGATGATGAATTTGGCACATCAGTGGCAATTTCCGATGATGGTGGAATAGTTTTAGTAGGTGCTCCAAACACTGAAGATATTGTAAAAATGACAGCACCTGGTCCTTCACAAGACAGCACTAGATCATTTGCTAGGGGACAAAATGTAATAGGTGGCGACACTGGAGCAACTGGTACAGTGATGCGTTACGAAGAGGGCACAACGCAAGACATATTCTACGTAAAAGTAACCAGTGGCACTGACTTTGATGACAGCACATTAAATGCTAATGACTCATCATCAGTATCAATTATTGACAAAGTAATTACAGATGGTAATAGAACTGCACAAGGCACAGTGAATGTGATTACGCAAGACACTAATAAACAGTTTGCTATATCGGCTAACCTTGTTTCGCCTAACATTAAATCAGGAGAACGTTTTGGAGAAACAGTTGGCATATCAGGTGATGGAGAATGGATAGTAGTTGGTGCACCAGGAGGTCCAAATGACTCAACACTTGCTGATCAAGGACAAGTTTATGTATTCAAAAGAGGTGTGTCGGATTCATCAGGATTGGCTCAATACGAGCATTGGCAAACTCTAACACCTAACACACTATCGCAAGTAGGAGCAAGATTTGGTGAAACATTACAAATATCCAATGATGGTTCTGTGATTGCTGTTGGAGTAAAACTATATGACGACAGCACATTAGCAGATCAAGGTATTGTGTTTGTGTGGAAAAAGTCTGGGGCAACATATATTGAAGTAGAAAACTTAAGGCAAGACACTGCTCAAGCAAATACAAAATTTGGTACATCAATACAATTGAGTGCAGATGGAACAGATTTATTAATTGGATGTCCACGTGAGACAGTTACTGAACCAAACCAAGGTACAGTGTATCATTATATCAACCAAACATCAACACACACTGGTGATGGTTCAACAACAGCTTTTGTACCAACATTTACAGTTCAAAAATACACAAGATTATATGTAAGCACAGGCACAAATAACTGGGCCTTTGATGATTCATCATCACCACTAGCAACAACCTATCATGTAGATGAAGCAACTAATACAGTAACACTTTCATCTACGCCAGCATTAGGTGACACAGTGGTTATTTCACAGTACCAAAAAGCACAAAAGATTGTGTCACAACCTGCTGAAGTTGAAGGACAATTTGGAACCACTGTTGCATTGAGCGGCAACAACTTAGCAGTGTACTCAGCAAATGGAAATAATACTAGAGTAACAACATTTGATAAATTTATGGATGATGGTTCTACTGAATTGAACGAAACAACATTTGATGCTGGAGGTACAAGTTTCTCTGCCACTGTGTTGGATACAGGATCTGTTCAATTATACTCTAAATATGATACATCATATTTGCACAATGAGACATTATCGTATGCAGGAGCAACAGTAAATGATTCATTTGGACAAGCATTAGCAGTCAGCAGTCAAAATGTTTATGTTGGAGCACCTGGAGTTGAAGTGGTTGCTAATGATAGTTCTACTAGAGCAGATGCAGGCGAAGTGTATTACTATGCAAAAACAAGCACATCAGATTATTGGACTGAAACAATTACACAAGACGATTTAATGAATCCAAATTCAATTGAGAAAACATTCATGTACACTCGAGTGAACAATCAAAAAATTATAGACATGCCGCGAATAGATCCTGCCAAAGGTTTATTTTTTGCTGAAATAGAAGAAAACATTAGATACAAAACACCTTTTGACCCTGCAAATTATGATTCTTGGAATGATGAACATGTAGGTGAAGTTTGGTTAGATACGAAGCAACTTAAATTTTTATGGTATGAACAAGGAGAATTAGAACAAAGATTATTGAACTGGGGGAAAGTACACCCTGCAAGTGATGTATCAGTAAAAGAATGGGTACGAAGTATCTATACTCCTACAAATTATAATATATTATCAGCCACAGTCGAAGGCCAACAAGAAGGAATCACAGGCACAGCACAAACAAACTTTGTTACACAGAATGTGTTTGACGATGTAAAAAACACATTTGTTGAAAGATATTTTTACTGGGTAGAAAAATCTTCTACAGTGCCTGCAGTTGACAACAGATCAATTTCTACAGCACAAATTGCCAGCACAATTGAAGATCCGAAATCATATTCGGAAAATTATAGTGCTGTGATTGACTCCAATGCAGTACTATTGAGTATTCAACCAAGTGTGCTGACAAATAAAAATATTGCTTTTCATATTGAAAACACTACAGACACTGATCCAATTCAAGCACATGAAGAGTATGTGTTATTATCAGAAGGTGATCCAAACGTTTCTTTACCAAAAGATCTTGTACAAAAATATCATGATTCATTAGTTGGAGTAGATGTAAATGGCAGAACAGTGCCTGACTTAGAATTCCCTGAAGATATGCGTTTTGGTACATTGAATAGACCTAGACAATCAATCTTCAAAAATAGATTGAACGCACTAGAAACTGTTGTCAAATTTATTAATTCGAGATTGATATTACAACCATATGCAACACAGGTTGATTTAAGTTTGATGACTGCATCGGATCCTATACCCAACATACTATTAGGTGAGTATGATCAAGTAGTTGACACTGAAATAGATTTAGACTACATCAATACAGAAACATTTGCATCCGGTCGCAAAGTTTTAGTCACAACAGATTCTTTGGTACAAGGATGGGCAATTTACAATTATGATGGCAATAAATTTATCAGAGAGCGTAATCAACAGTTTGACACAAACAGATATTGGTCATATGCTGATTATTATGCTAGTGGTTACTCATCTTTCACAGTGCCAGACATCATTGTAGCAGACGAGAAGGCAAAGAAAGAACTGTCATCTGAAATAGGACAAATTGTTAAAGTCAAATCATCTTACAATGGTGCTTTCAGATTATATGTTACAACAGCAGGTGGATATGATGTTGTAGGAATAGGCAACGGCACAATTCAACTGGATGCTTCTTTGTATGATTACTCAGGCACATCAAGAGGATTTGGTGGCGAAGCATATGACTCTTTAACATTCGATGAAGAAGCAGTTCAAGAACTAAGAAATATCCTACAAGCAATTAATTCATTCCAAGAGAGTTCAGACTTTGATGCGGCAGAAGTATTCTTTACTGCAATAAAAGTTGCATTGGCTCAAGATCCTGGAGCAGACTGGATTGTCAAATCATCATTTATCAAAAAAACAAACGAAATAGAATCAATATCTAACAAATCCGAATTCCAATTGGATGTTTCAAACTCGGTGGATGCTTTCTTTGATGAAGTACTTCCATACAAGACACAAGTACGTGATGACGTCAGCAAATATGGTATCAAAGAAACAATGGAAGGTGACTTTACTGACTTTGATAATCCTACATATTGGGACAGTGATCTAGGAAAATATGTTACTCCAACAGTTGTAGCAGGTGATTCAACTTACTTTAGTGTGTATGAAAACAATCCACACAAATTTTTCTCTGACAATTACAAATACAAAATTGTTGAAATTGCTGTAGACAAAGGCGGAGCAGGATACACAGTTGCTCCTAATATAACAATATCAGGCGGTGGCGGTTCAGGCACAGTTGCAAAAGCAAGTATTCAAAATGGAGCCATTGTTAGTGTGCAAGTTGTTACGCAAGGAACAGGTTATTCATCCAACCCAACAATTACCTTGACAGGCGGTGGCGGAGGCGTAACGGAAGAAGCAAAAATACGTGCGGTGTTGACAAACAACAAAACAAGAAAACTTAATGAAACAATTAAGTTTGATAGAGTAGCAGGCAATCATGCACTTGCAGATGGTTCACCAGGTATAAAAACATGGACTAGAGACACAGTGTTTGCTAAAGGCGACAACATCAGATATGAAAATGAAATATACCGTGCAATATATTCATTTAAATCCGGAGAAAAATTTGATGATGATGTGTTACTAGACGACTCCACAAATAACAATGATTCGTCAACAGCAAATCGCTATCAAGCTTTAGCACTATGGACAGCGGCTGACAGAATTCATGCGTTCTATGAACCAACGACTAACATGCCTGGTTTGATAGGAGATGGTTCAACCACAATAAATGCATACGCACAACTAATGACTGGATTAGAATATCCAGGAACCAGATTACGTTCCACTACATTCCAAGCTGGTGAAGGATACGATGAAGCAAACTTTGATGTGTTAGCATATGACAAAGCTACTGATGATCCAAATGCCGATGCTGATACATTAACTGATTTGGATTTGGTTGTAGACTCGAAAACATTCACAACAAATTTAGGAATGCGGCCAGAAGATATCAATGTTGTAGGTGACGCATTTATTTCTGAGTATTCAGCTCATGCACCAGAAGAAGTACTACCAGGTGGAGTGTATGACACGATGGATATGAAAGTGTTTACAAGGTCAACTGATGGAGCAAGTATTATACAAAAGAGAAATTATTATGGTGATGGATCAACAGTATCATTTGCAATTCCAGAACCAAAAGCTTTAGATGGAATCAGAGTGTTCATTAATGATCACTTCAAAGCACAAACTACTGATTACACTGTGGATTATAAAGCACAAACTATTACATTCACAACAGCACCAGAAATAAATGCAATAATAAAAATTGTTGTAATTGGTGTATCAACTGATGACCTATTAGGCAAGTTTCAAGTTGAAGCAGATGGGTCCACCACAGCGTTTGATGTTAATGTTGCATTCCATTTGACAAAACAAACTTACGTGTTGGTGAATGGAGTAAAAACATCGCACACAATATCACAGACATCAAATGCAAGAACAACAACTGTAACATTTTCTTCTGCTCCTGCCGATGATGCTATTATAGATGTGTATGCATTTGATTTACCAGCATCTACAAAAGCATTTTCAGAAGTAGATCAAACAGAATACACTATTCCAACAGACTCTACAGAAATTAAAATACAACTAACAACACTTCCGGGAGCGTTTGGTCCATTCCATCATAAAGTTTTTGTTGAAGGAGTAAGCGGAGATAATAATGGTACTGGTCGATACAAGTTAACACCGCCACAAGTAAAATACTACACAGGTGATGACACAAGTACTACTTACTTGTTACCAGATGAACCTGTTGCTAGTGCTTTGGCAACACCAAGCAACATTGAAGTATACAAAAATGGAGTCAAATTATCTTTGGCTGAATATCAACTTCAATTTAATGCACAAAACAAAGGAATAGTAAACTTTAACACAGCACCAACAAGCAGTGATAGTCTTGCCATAGTGCTACTGTTAGGTATGGATTATACAGTTGACTTAGATGGAAAACTTACACTGCACGGCGATTGGTCAGATGGAAGTACAATGCACAATGAAAAAATTATTGTGACCACATTTAACAATCATGATCAAATGACTATGCGTACAGAAGTGTTCTCAGGATCAACTGGATCATTAATTGATGTAATCACAGACTTTGGACAAGTACAAGGAGCAACCACTGCCTCTGATATTGATTATGGTGACCTTACTGCGGCCAACACTGATCCAGAAGACTTTGGATCGATCCTACAAAGTACGCAAATTATAGACATACAAGAAAAAGTTTATGAATTAGCATCGACACCATTAAACACAGATTATCTGTTTGTAGGAAAAAACAAAGGGTATTTGACTGCAAACGTGGATTATAGATTAGAAGGAAAAAAATTATTCCTGCCAAGAAATGCTCTGGATATCAGCGACACTATATCGGTCACATACATTACTGGTCCACAAAGAAAAGAACCTATGGGATATCGAGTATTCAAAGACATTCTTAACAGAACACATTACAGAAGATTGTCCAAAGCAGCTTCGACAAGACTTGTGTTAGATCTTGGTGTATCTGATGCAACAATGACAGTGACTGATGGCACTGCTCTGCCAGAACCAGACACTGAAAATAATGCTCCTGGTGTGGTGTTTATCGGCACAGAAAGAATCAACTATTTTGAAAAAGATGGCAATGTGATTTCACGATTAGTAAGAGGAACATTAGGCACAGGAGTCAAGCATCATGCAGGAGGATCAGTTGTTGTAGATGGATCTAAACATCAATCTATTTCAGGTTATGAAGATACAACTACATCTGAAGTACACACAGGCGACGGTTCAACAGTATTCTACGGAACGTCATTTACACCAACAGATGCAAATGAATTGGTGGTTCAAGTTGGTGGTACAGCGACTAAAGAATTCACTATAGGTGGAGATTCAACTGCAGGAATAACATTTACAACTGCTCCTGGCAATGGATTGACTATTAGGATTTCAAGGAAAACTGGATCAGTTTGGTATACAGCTGGTGCATCAACGGCATCAAATGGATTGGGACTGCAACAATCAACAACACCTCAAGCATCATTCCTACAGGCATCACCTGCTGATTTATCATTGCTATAAAAATTTAAGAAAAAAATTAAAGTCTGCCAACTACAACTTCAATAACACCTACGTCAGCAGTGTCTTTTGATTCAAGTGCTTTACCGATTATACAGCCAACTTGATATGATGCAGAATTAAGTTTTGTGCCTACGCCTGCAATATTTGATGACACAAT
>Ga0181369_1000096_pt1 | contig 23500 bp, 42 predicted proteins | sample LowvirmetaG_8_FD_130088 | JGI IMG/M metagenome (GOLD analysis project Ga0181369, IMG submission 130088) | Marine viral communities from the Subarctic Pacific Ocean - Lowphox_04 viral metaG | ecosystem: Environmental > Aquatic > Marine > Oceanic | place: Subarctic Pacific Ocean | collected... | reverse complement strand
GAAACAAATGAAATTTTGAAAGAAGGTGTACCTAAAGAACTAGTGGACGTAATTTTCAATGAAGAGTAAACCTGTAAATATTTTTACAATTCTAGATTATCTTACCTACAGTAAGAAGCCATACGAGCAACTTACAGATGAGGAAAAGGAGGTGATAAATCCCTATATGTTACATAGGTTCATCTCCATGAACGAGAATTATGTAGGTATAACTAATCTAGCACAAAACTTCCCCCCAACAGAAAAGGAAAAAATATATAAATTCTATCTTGAATTCATTCCTAAAAATAAAGTGTACTTAAAGTATATTAAATCAAATAAAAAGAATCTAAATTCAAAACTATTAGAAATTCTATCTAATTATTTTAAAGTCTCATCTCGAGAAGTTTTAGATTATATTCCTTTGTTGGGGGGATCAATAGTGAAAGAAATATTAGGAAATTACAATTTGGAGAAAAAAGAAGTTAAAGAACTTTTAAAGGGCTTTTAACATCCCTCAATCCACACATACGTATAACCGGATATAAATAAATAATATTATGAATAATAGAAAATTAGTATTAACTTCGGTTAAAGTAGAACAACAGAACTTTGAGGATTTTAAAGTCGAGTGTGTAAAAAGAAAATTCACACTCCAAAAACTCGTAGAACGTACCATGCATAAGTACTTGAACGACGAGGACTTTAGAAAAACAATCCACGCTTATACTACCAACTAAAATTTATGGAAAACAAGTTTCGTTATAAAGAACAGAAAGATAGAAAAAAAATCCTTCTGTTAGGAGATGACATCAGATTACATTCAGGGGTAGCAACAGTAGCTAGAGAGATAGTTATTCAAACTGCTCACCACTTTAATTGGCTAACCATTGGGGCAGCTATTAATCACCCCGAAAACGGAAAACGATTTGATATATCCGGAGATGTAAATGAGCAAGCTAAAATTAAAGATAGTTGGGTTCATGTTTTATGTAACAACGGATATGGAGACCCTGATTTAATTAGAACCATCATTAGGGAAGAAAAACCTGATGCATTGTTTATCATTACAGATCCACGCTATTATACTTGGTTGTTTCAAATTGAAAATGAGATTAGAAAACAAATCCCAATAGTATATCTAAACATTTGGGATGACCTCCCAGCTCCAAACTACAATAGGGCGTTTTATGAGTCATGTGATGCGTTGTTGGCTATCTCAAAGCAAACAAAGTTCATCAATGAGATTGTGCTGGGAGAAAAGGCCAATGATAAGGTAATTAGGTATGTTCCTCATGGTTTGAATCCGGAAATCTATAAGCCAACTACAGTTCCAGCTGATTTTATGGAACAAGTAGTGGGAGATAAGGAGTTTGTAGTGTTTTTTAACTCTAGAAATATTCGTAGGAAATCTGTTCCAGATTTGATTTTAGCTTATCGTTTGTTTGTTGAAAAACTTTCGGTTGAGGATAGGGAAAAATGTACTCTATTGTTGCATACTCAACCCGTTGATGAAAATGGGACTGATTTGCCCAAAGTGGTAGAGACTCTAAACAATATTGAAGGGTTTGATGTAAGATTCTCTCATCAAAAACTATCAACAGAACAACTAAATTGGCTATATAATTTAGCTGATGTTACTTGTTTGTTGACCTCAAATGAGGGATGGGGACTTACCTTAACTGAATCAATGTTAGCGGGAACTATGATTTTAGCTAACGTAACAGGAGGAATGCAAGATCAAATGAGGTTCACTGATGAGAATGGAAATTGGTTTACACCCTCAAAAGATGTCCCTTCAAACCATACAGGAAAATATATCAAACATGGTGAATGGTCAATTCCAGTATTCCCCTCTAACCGTTCAATTCAAGGATCACCTCCCACCCCCTATATTTGGGATGATAGGTGTAAACCTGAGGATGTTGCTCAAAAACTAGAGGAGTTACTTTGGATGAGCAAACAAGAGAGAATGGAAAAAGGATTAAAGGGAAGAGAATGGTGCTTGTCTGAGGAAGCAGGTTTTAATACATTCGCTCAAGCTCAAAGGGTAATTGAGGCAATCGATGATTTGTTTGAAAGTTGGACCCCTAGAGAGGAATTTGAGTTTTTTAAAGTAGATGGTTTACCTGATAATACCACAAAACATAAATTGGTTTATTAATGAAGAATACGTTTTATATAAGTTGTCCTATTGATACTTACAGCGGGTATGGTAGTCGAAGTAGAGATTTAGTAAAAACAATTATTGAATCTAACAAGTATGATGTTAAAATTATCCCACAAAGGTGGGGTAATACCTCTTGGGGTTATATTAAAGACCATAGTGAAAAATGGGGATTTTTAGAGCAATATCTCTATAAGCAACCTCAACTTAATCAACAACCTGATATTTGGGCTCAAATTACTGTTCCAAATGAGTTTCAACCCGTAGGAAAATACAACATTGGTATTACAGCTGGGATGGAGACCACAGGAGTGCATCACACTTGGGTAGAGGGGGTAAATAGGATGAATTTAACATTAGTTCCCTCGGAACATTCTAAAAACTCATTTATTAACTCCCATTTCCAGCAACAGAACCCACAAGGCCAAGTAGTTGGAGAGGTTAAAGTAAACAAACCAATTGAGGTGTTGTTTGAGGGGGTTGATTTAGATACATTTATAAGTAAAAAAGGTAATTTTCCTTTAGAAATTAAAGAGGATTTTGCTTATCTGTGTGTGGGTCATTGGCTGCAAGGGGAGTTTGGTGAGGATAGAAAAAACATTGGTTACACAATTAAAGCATTCCTAGAGGTATTTAAAAATAAAAAGAAAGCTCCCGCACTCATTTTGAAAACCCCAGTTGGTAATTCCTCTTATATGGGAAGAGATGAGTTAGTAAAAAGAGTAGAACAACTTAAATCCTCTGTAAACGCAACTCGTTTACCTTCTATCTATATTTTGAATGGGGATTTATCTGAAAAACAATTAAATGAGCTTTATAATCATCCTAAAGTAAAAGCATTTATGATGTTTACTAAAGGTGAGGGTTATGGTAGACCATTGTTAGAGTTTTCATTATCTAAAAAACCTATTTTAACTACTAATTGGTCTGGTCATATAGACTTTTTAAAGAAAGATTTTTGTTGTTTAGTTGATGGAGAATTAAAGAATGTACACCCTTCAGCAGCACAAAAAGATATGATTCTCCCGGAGTTCCAATGGTTTAAACCTGAGGATGCCCAAGTTGGTTTTTATATTAAAGACGTTTATGAGAATTATAAAAAATATCAAGAGTTGGCTAAGAGACAAGCTTATCATTCCAAAGAAAACTTTAGCCTTTCGAAAATGGGAGAAAAACTTATGGAGATTCTAGAACAAAATGTTCCCGAAATCGCTCAAGAGGTAAAGCTTGAACTTCCTAAATTACAACTCCCCAAATTAAAGAAAATAGATGGATAATTTAGTAACTTGTAATAGGTGTGGTTCTGATGCCTGTTATGTTCAAGAGGTAAACGAGAAGATTAAAAACTATATGTGTTATGGTTGTGGTTTTATCTCAAATACCCTATATAAAAAAGGAGAAGAACTATTTGAACAAATGGCTGAGACCCTCCCAGAACTATACAAAGTTTTGATGGGAGAGGAAGAAGATACAGGTATGATTTGGATTCCCTCCTATGTAAATGTTCCTGATAAGGGAATGGTATTTGCAAATGGTCCAAACCATGAAAATTGGAAGTGGGCAGCAGTAAAATCTACTAATGTTAAAGAGGTGGAAAAGGAAAAATTCAAGAAAAAAGATGGTACCTATTTTGAAAACAAAATGGATATGTCTACAATGAAGGAGTTTGTTGAGCGTGACTATATGGATGCTCTTGAGTATATTGGAGCATTATGAATAAAGTAGGAGATTTTGTTAAATTTAATTTTACTGGGGAGGTGCATGAAGGTTATATTTCCTCAATTAGCAGAGCAAACAATAAAGGGAAATATTATGATCTTTATATGATAAGGATTTGGAATGGGATGAAATACCCTTGTAGAGAAGAAAATATTATTAAATGAAAAAAACAGTTACTTATGCTATTACAGTTTGTAATGAGCTAGAAGAGTTAAAACGATTAACTGAGTTTTTAGATCAAAACAAAAATGCTGATGATCAGGTTCTAGTAGTTTTCGACTTTACAAATGGTGATCCTGAAGTAAAAAAATGGATCGAACGAAACTGTGATTATTTTAGATTTAAGTATCAAATAACTAAATTTGAAGGTGATTTTGCTGCTTATAAAAATAAATTATTTAAGTGGTGCAACACAGAATATATTTTCCAAATTGATGCTGATGAATTGCCCCACAAAAATCTAATTACAAATCTTCCTACTTTACTAGAAAATGATATAGACCTTTTTTATGTCCCTAGAGTAAATACTGTAGCAGGTATTACCCAAGAACATATTCAAAGATGGAGATGGAAGCAAGATGAAAACGGGTGGGTTAACTTCCCAGATTTCCAAGGTAGAATCTATAAAAATAGTAAGCATCTGTGTTGGGAAGGAGAAGTAAATCTAAAATGGGAAGGTAAAGTACATGAGCGTATCGTATCACATTCTAGATATGCTCACTTACCCCAACAAGAGGAATGGTCTTTGTATCATCCTAAAACTATAGATAGGCAAGAAAAACAAAATGAAAAATATCAAAAAATGGGGTTATAAGGGAATGAATAAAAAAAATTTTGCATTAATAGGAGCGTCGGGGTATATTGCCCCGCGCCATGTCAAAGCAATTAAAGATAATGGGGGTGATCTTTTAGCTTTATTGGATCCCCATGACAGTGTTGGGTATATAGACCAATTTTTCCCAAATGCATCTTATTTTAAAGAAACTGAAAGGTTAGATAGACATTTAGATAGATTGAAAAGAAAAAATACTCCTGTAGATTATGTTTCGGTTTGCTCTCCTAACTATTTACATGATGCCCATATCAGATTAAGTCTAAGAAATGGATGTAATGTGATTTGTGAAAAACCATTAGTTCTTAAAAATGAACATATAGATGCTCTTGAAGTACTAGAAAAAGAAACTAATAAAAAAATCTATACTATTTTACAATTAAGGTATCATCCAACAATCCTACAGTTAAAAAACCAAATCCAACAAAACCCCGATAAAACTTATGAGATTGATCTAAACTACATTACCCCCAGAGGAAAATGGTATGATTTTTCTTGGAAAAGTGATTTTGGTAAATCAGGAGGGGTGGTAACTAATATTGGAATACATTTTTTTGATATGCTTTTATGGATATTTGGTGAAGTAAAAGATTTTGAAGTTAAAAATTCCTCCCGTAGTTCTAAAGGAACTCTAATTTTAAAAAAAGCTAAAGTAAATTATTATCTTAGTTTAGATGAAAAAGACCTACCCTGGACAGAATGGAAACCTTATCGTTCTATTAAAATTAATAATCAAGAATTGGAATTTGGCAGTGGGTTTACTGATTTGCATATTAAAAGTTATGAAGAAATATTGAATGGAAATGGTTTTAGATTGGAAGATGTTAGACCTGTTATTAAATTAGTAGAAAAGTTAAAAGTATAATATTTAGATTTGAAAATATCCTTTCTTTCTGGTCAAGATTTTGCTAATGTTTTAACAGAATATTCATTTTGTTTAAACAAACATAGTGATATTAAATCTAAATCAATATGTACAATGGAACATCCATTTAAGTATAAAATTGAACACGATTACAATATTAATAATTGTAACATAACACAGTTACAAGAAATTAAAGAGTGGATCCTAGGAAGTGATGTGCTTATTCTTAGTGAAGAATCTCCATTGAATAATACATACCAGATGCTAGAAATAGTAAATCATGTGCTGGGTATAAATTTACTCCAACTCAATAAAAAAATAATAATCTGGCATCCTGGTTCTAATTATAGAAACAACTTCCATTATTATAATAATCATCCTCTACGTGGGAAAGTATATAAACATTTATATGCAATAGACTTATATAGACTATCTCCAAAAAATAAGAATGATCTCCCCCTTCTACCCTACCAGTACTTTGATTTTAATTATGATACTTTTATTTCAAAATTTAAAGAGAAGTTAAATAATCCACCATGGACCATTCTTCATATCCCATCTAATGCTTCCATCAAAGGTACTTCAATATTCGAATTAGTTATTGATAATCTGGATTTAGATTCAAAATTACTTAAATATAAAGTATTACAAAATATACCTTACACAAAGGTAATTGAAGAAAAGAAAAAATCTATTTTTTATTTGGATCAAATCAACGAAGAGTGTGGGGGTTATGGGTTAGCTTCCTTAGAAGCAATATTTTCATCCAATCTTACTTTTAGCACTATGAATAACTCCCCAGACTCAATGTATAGGTTAACAAATAAACATGAAACTCCCGTCGTTCCTTTAAGTAGTAATATAAAGGAAGTTGAAGAAATATTAACCGATTATATTAAAAACATATCTAAGGAAAGTTTAATAGAATGTATGCAGGGTATTGGGAGATGGGTTGAGGATACTTATAAACCTGAAATTATTGTAAAGCAGTTTAAGGAAATAATTGGTTAATTATTATTTTTATATTAAAACAAAAATAAATAGTATATGAAAACAACATTTTTGGGTCATTCATCAATCTTAATTGAATCTGGAAAAAGCAAAATAGTTTGTGATCCTTGGTATACAGGGGAAGTGTTTAATGAAGGGTGGAATTTACTAGCTACCCCTAAATTTAAATTAGCAGACCTAGACTTTAATTACATCTGGTATTCCCATGAACATCCAGATCATTTTAGCGTTCCTGATATAAAATCCATCCCACCAGAAAGGAGAAGTGACATAACTATTCTATTTCAAAAAACCATTGATAATAAGGTTAAAGATTTTTGTATCAATCAAGGATTTAAAGTTAAAGAGTTAGAACCCTTTAAGGAGGAAAAACTATGTAAAGACTTAACTATTATCAATGGGAATGATGGGTTTGATTCTTGGTTATATGCTAAAGATAAAGATCATTCAATCCTGAATCTTAACGATTGTAGATTGTATGATGTGCAAATGTTACAAGAAGTAAAAAATAAACTAGGAAATATAGATGCTTTGTACACTCAATTTGGATATGCTAATTGGGTTGGAAATGAAGGTGATCTTACTGGGCCTAAAATTGCTAGAAAAATTATCGAAGATCAATTAACAAAACAGGTAGAAATACTCAACCCTAAATACATAATCCCCTTTGCTAGCTTTATTTATTTTTGCCATGAAGAGAATAAATATTGGAATGAAAACACGATTAGAATTAAAGAATCGTATAACTTTTTAAAAACATTACTCTGTAAAACTTTTATTTTTTATCCTGGGGATAAGTGGACTGTGGGTCAGGGTTGGGATTTAAATAATACTAATATTGACTTATATGAAAAAGATTTTTATGAAAAAATGGAAGGACCTTTCATAAACTCACCATCCTATAATTTAGAACAATTACAAGAATCTTTTAGTAAAATGATTACCAAACTAAAAGTTGATAATGATTGGGAGGAAATATTGAAAGCCAAAAAAGAAGGATATTTAGTACCTACAATAATCTATCTTAATGATTTAAAGGTAAACGTAGAGTATGATATTACATCACCTACTTTAAATTTAACCTCTAAAGAAACAAAGGATATTTCTATGTCTTCTGATAGCTTAAAATTTGTAATGGATTTCAAATGGGGGAGGGGTACTTTAATGATTAATAGTAGATTTAAAGCTGAGTATAATACATTTAATAGATTTTTTAAACAAACTGCCATTTACTACGCAAATAATATTGGTTTAAAATTTCCTCAAACTTTTACTTTAAAAGATCTAAATAAGAATAGTAGTTTTGTTTTACAATTAATGAAAAATTGGGAATTATAATGGGTATTTTTATACATAAAACAGCGATAATTGATAATGGTTCGATTATTGGAGATGGAACCAAAATTTGGGCATTTTCCCACATCTGTGGAGATGTCAAAATAGGTAAGAATTGTGTAATTGGGGAAGGAGTCCATATTGGCCACAGAGTTACTATAGGTGATAATTGTAAAATACAAAATCATAGTATTTTATATGAAGGTGTAGAAATAGAAAATAATGTTTTTATTGGACCCAATGTTGTTACTACGAACGATCTTTATCCAAAAGCCCAGGGGAAGTGGGATAAACTAAATTTTAAAAAAACTTTAATTAGGAGTTTTTCTTCTATAGGAGCTAACTCGACTATAGTATGTGGTAATACTATAGAATCAAATACATTAATAGGTGCGGGTTCGGTTGTTACCAAAGACATCCCCTCAGGAGTAATAGCTTACGGAAACCCAGCAAAAATTAAAAAAATAAGTTAATTCTTCCATTATGAAATATAAAGTAGGAATAATAGGGTGTGGAGCAATCCTCCCAAGACATTTAGAAGCTATTAAATCTAATCCTGATTTTAAATTGGTAGCTTTATGTGATATTCAATCTGAATTAGTTAAAAACCTAGCTAAAAAATATAAAACTAAAAGCTATACAGATTATAAGGAAATGGTGGATGATGGTGGAGTAAATTTTATAGTAATTGCTACCCCAAACTCCCTCCATTATGAACAATCTCTTTATTCTTTAAAAAATAAATGTGATATTCTAGTAGAAAAACCAGTTTCTTTTTCGGTGGAAAAAACTAAAGAAATCATCCAAACCGCAAAAGATAATAATCAACAAGCATATTGTGTTCTCCAAGTAAGATTAAACCCTACAGTTCTTTTAACAAAAGAAATTTTATCTAAAAATCTCTTAGGGGATATTCGGGGAGTAAACTTTATTCAAAGGTGGCAAAGACCCCTAGAATATTTTTCGGGATGGAGGGCTATACCCGAAGTAGGGGGTGGGACTTTATATGAATGCGGAATTCATTATTTAGATATTTTACAATTTTTATTTGGTGTACCTAAAGTATTATGTGCAAAAACATATGAAATAAAACACAATGTTGGTATAGAAGATACTATTTATTCTTTATTTGATTTTAAAAATTATGGAGGGACTTGTGAAATAACCATCGCTTCAGAACCTAAAAATTTAGAATGTTCTTTATCTATTTTAGGATCAAATGGTTATCTTAAATTAGGTGGAAAGGCTTTAAATATAATAGAATCGTCTGATTTTTTATCCCATGGGAGTAAAGTAAGATTTGATAATTTATTAAAATCTTATTATATTAATACTGAGCCTAATAGTTATGGTTCATACGAAGGGAGTTGCCCTAACCATCCTTTTGTGTATCAAAATTTAGAACAATTTAAAATGGAAGAAACAAATAATGTAATAAGATTAATAGAAAATATATATCAAAAAGCAAATATAAAATATTAAAAAATGAAAATTAGAAAAACAATGCTCCCAGTTCTTGCTCCTCATGGGGGAGTTGAAGAAACAAAAGCACTTCAAGAAGTAATTGAAAGTGGGTGGTGGGGGAATGGGCCTAAAGTAAGCCAATTTGAAAAAGAATTTGCAGAGATGGTAGGAGCTAAATATGCTGTGGCCGTAACAAGTAATTCTCATGGGCAAGATTTAGTAATGAAAGCTTTAGGAATTAAAAATAAAGATGTAGTAAATCCTACTATATCATTTATGGCCACAGCTATGATTCCTCTATGGAACGACTGTACTACAAACGTAGTAGATGTGGATCCAAAAGAAATGAATATTGATCCTGATGATGTTAAAAAGCATCTTAAACCCAATTCTGATGTTCTTATCGCTGTAAATGAAGCAGGTGTCCCTGCTCCAATTGATGAAATTAGGTCCTTTTATGATGGGTTTATTATTGAAGATTGTGCCCACAGCTGTTACACCCCAGGTGCGGGTACAAAAGGTGATGTTGCTGTATGGTCTTTTCAAGCAGTAAAAACTATGCCTTGTGGGGATGGTGGTATGATTACTCTTAACGATGAAAAACTATACCATAAACTAAAAGAAATGACTTGGTTTGGAGTTTCTTCTACATTCTCTAGAGTAAATAAAAAAGATTCTATATCAGGAAAACCAGGATATACTTGGGACTATGAAGTAGATAAGATTGGTTATAAATGTTATATGATTGATCTTACTGCTGCTATATGTTTGGAACAAATGAAAAAACTCTCATCAAATCTAAAATGGAGAAGACATGTTCAAACTCGCTATAATAATGAACTTTGTGATCAAGTAACCCGTCCTGAATGGTCAGAAACTGTACAATATTATTGTGCTAAGGTGCCCCATAAAGATAGAGATACTTTAATTGATTACCTCGCAAGTAAAAACATTCATACTTCAGTCCATTTTAAACCTCTCCACAAGTATGAAATCATACAGAAGCATATGACCCACCCCGGGAGAAATTTTCCCGTAGCTAATACAGAATGGTTAGGATTAGTCTCTCTCCCTGTCCACCCAGCCATGACTGAAGAAGATATAGATTATGTTATTTACTGGGTTAATGAATATTTTAAAAATAAAAAATAATGGATCATATAATTTGTATGACTTTTAATCTCCAATATAAAGATCACCCCTTAACTTATGAGGGGGATCCATGTTGGGTAGAACAAAGGTTAAATATCTTTAAAAAATATTGTATTAATGCTTTTGCTAACCAAACCGACCCTGATTTCCATTTATTAATCTACTGCGATAATACAACCCCAGAACCCTATAAAAGTGAAATTTTAGAATTAGAATCTAAATATAAGTTTATTACAATATGTTGGGAATTTTCAAAGGCTTATGGAAATGGGTGGGATGAGATATTTAAACATTCTATACTTAATAATATTAAAAAACTTATTCCTAAATCTACTAAAGAGGTTATTTGTAGTAGATTTGAAAATGATGATATCCCCGAAGTTAGATATAATGAATATATAAAATTAGCTCACCAACATTATAATATAATTTCTTTAGGGAAAGGATTATATTGGGATATTAAATCCAACCAGTTTTTAGATTCTATATTTCCAACAGGCCCTTTTATAAGTGTCAAATCCCCCCTAGATAATTTTATGTCTCCTTTAGAAGAAGAACACCATAATTATATTACTCAAAGGGGAGGAGAAGCTATAGTAACTGAAGAGAATCTTTGGATTCAATTAGTCCATGGGGATAATCTTTGGAATCGATTAGATAGAATGCCCGGAAAGTTAATATCACCCCCACCCCCTGAATATTTAAAAACTTATTTTAGTTATGAGTAAATTATTAGTTATAGTTCCTATTTGGAATAAAGAGCAGTTTTTAAAAAATAATATTGAAAGTATACTTCAACAAACATTTACCAATTTTGAATTAGTTTTAATAGATGATTGCTCTAAGGATGATTCGTTAAAAATAGCAAAATCATATGAGCATTTAAAAAATGTAACAGTACTCGAAAATAAAGAAAATAAAGGAACTTATTATAGTATAAATAAGGGGTTAGAATATTACTCAGATAAAGAATGGGATTATTTTACTGTATGTGGAGCGGATGATATAAATGATTTAAGAAGATTTCAGCATTTTATAGATACTTTAGAATTAAATCCTAATTTAATTTATTTAAAAGGTACTTGTATTGAATATGACTCTAAAACTAACGAACCTCTATTAAAAGAAAATGGTAATCCTAGTATTTTTACTGGGGAGGGGGTTGCTTTTATCTCGAGAAAACTATTTAATAAACTAGGGTATTTTGATAATACTAGATTTTCTGGGGATACAGATTATATGTGGAGGGCAGAAGCTTTATGTTCTACTTCTAATTTAGGATGGCAGGTTGGAGAATCAAAAGAAATCTTATACATTAATTTTAGCCATGAAAATAACATTACCAAAATATATGATTGGCACACCACTCGCCCCAGATATTGGGGAAAAATAAGAGACGAAATACAAACTAAAATGATTCCTAGTAATAATTTTTACAGAAATAAATTTGAATAATGAAGTATTATAATTTTATAGAAGCATTCAACACCCCTTTACTAAATAAAAAAGGAGAATATCAAAAATCAGATAAAAATGATTTACATAAATATGTAGTTCTTTATGATTACATAATTAACACTCAATATTTAAAGAATCATTCCCCTCTTAGTATGTTAGAGATTGGAATTAGACTTGGGGATTCAATCAAAGTATGGGATGATTCACCTTTATTTAGTAAAATTGTAGGGGTAGATATTACTCCTAAGGATAAATACCCTGATTTATTTGATTTTTCTGATAAAGTAACTTTAGAACAGGGGGTGGACGGGTATGACTTCGAAGTAGTAAAATCATTAGGAGAAAAACATGGTAAATTTGATATTATTCTAGATGATGGAGACCATATGTGGGAGAGCCAGGTAAAGTTTTTTAATTATTATTATTCCTTATTAAATGATGGGGGGGTTATTATGTGTGAAGACATATCCCAAAACTATCTAACCCAACTACAACAACTTTGTTCTCAGTATGAGGATTTTTATGTTTTTGACTTAAGAACTAAATCAAATGTGCATGGAAATGAAATTGTGGCTATTATAAAAAAATAAATATGATAAGGATATTTCAACGACATTGTAATTTTTCATCCAACTCAGAACATAAACCAAGACCTGAATGGTTTAATAGAGAAAAAATATTTGATTCTTTTATTTCTACTTTAGATGATAGAACAGAATATACTGCTTTCCATGATTGCGGGAATGGAGATATCAAAGATCATTTCTTAAATAGTAAAAATGTAAATAAAATATCTAAAAAAGGGGGAAGTGATGCCCAATCATTCTTAAATTTACTTAATTATGTAAATGAACAAGAATATCAAAATGATGATATTATTTACTTTTTAGAAGATGACTATCTTCACCGATCTGGGTGGGTTGATGTTTTATTGGAAGGATTTGAATATATAGGGGCAGATTATTATACCCTTTATGACCACCCAGATAAGTATTATCTACCAATGTATGAAGATTTACAATCTAAAATTATAGCAACTAAATCTATTCATTGGAGAACAGTTCCTTCAACAACCAACACATACGCTTGTAAGTTTTCTACATTAAAACAACATTTTGACATTCATGTCCAACATTGTGATTTAATAGAGAAATGGACAAAAGATCATGCTAAATTTACTCAACTTTGGAGTATTGGATCTAATTTAGTATCTTGTATTCCTGGGTATAGTACTCATGTAGAAAGTGGAATGGAATCCCCATTAATAGATTGGTCAAAAATATGATTTCAGTAATAATTCCAACATATAAGGAACCCGAATATTTAGATTTATGTTTAAAGTCTATATTTGAGGGGCAAACAAATAAAAACGAGATAATTGTTGTTGTAGATGGGTTTCTAGAATTAAATCAACCTGTTCTAGAGAAGTATCCTGATATAAAAGTATTAGATTTAGGTTCAAATCAGGGGTTAGCTGTAGCAACAAATTGGGGAGTTTATAATGCGACCTCAGAATACATTTTAGTTGTTAATGATGATAATGTATTTCCTTTAAAATGGGATGAAGTTCTAGAATTATATGCTAAAGATAGGAAGAAATTTGTATTATCTCCTAACCAAATTGAACCTAACCCTTCAATGTTCCAACAATTTGTAATTGAAGATCTAGGAAAATCCCCTGAAGAATTTGATTTGGAAAAATTTCAAAAGTGGGAGGTGGAGAATAAAAAGTATGAACACGATTATAAAGGTTCAACACTCCCTTTCTTTATGAGTAAATATGATTTTCTAGCAGTTGGGGGATGGGATGTTATGTATCCTTCCCCCCATGTTGTAGATTGGGATTTTTTTGCTAAATGTGAACACGTAGGGTATTCCATGATGAGAACTTATACAACTCAATTTTACCATTTTGCAGGGGCTGCTACTCGAAAAACATCTGAACAGAGTGAACAATCTACTTTAAAAGAAAATGAAGCACATTTATTCTTTCAAAATAAATGGGGTCAACCTGCTCAACATAACCCCGAGAATAACTCAAAATCTTTAAATATTTATTAACACAAATAAAAAACCCCAATGGAAAGAAATAATTATTTTTGCTACGCCAAAAACGATAAAACTAAGGAACCTATCTACAAATTAACCTCTACTACATTATATGGGGCAATTTCAAGTTTTGCCCAACTAAAACAACTCCACCCAGAAAAACTTTTAGAAATATATTCTATTGAAAGAATTGAAAAAAATACTTGAACCACTCCTAGGAAATAAGAGTGTAGTAATAGAATCTCCTCGTAGTGAATTATTGAGGGAACAGAATCAGTTTTGTGATCTAATGGAACGATTAGATCAAGTTTGGAAAAAAGACAATTCCCTGTTTGAGGAGTATCATTTAGATTTATCGGCTTACCTAGAACACTATTATGGTATAATCGAGCTTCAAATAATAATGATGTTTGGTTATAATAAAGCTGAATTAATTTGGTGGTATATTCTGGAAAGAAAAGATGCAGATGGGAAATTATTACCCATAGAGGATGAAAATGGGAAAGAATATACTTTCGAAAACCATTCCGAATTTTATGAGTTTTTAAAAATTGCCGAAGTAAAGAAAACTGATGAAGCCTAAACCGATATCTAAAACTCAGTGTCTAGTAGCGCTTAAAAAAACAAAGTCGATTAAGGCGGCGTCTCGCTATTTAGGATGCTCATACCAACATTTACGCAAGTATACAATGTTGTATATTGACGAGGATACCGGTAAAACATTACACGAGGTATACAAAAACCAAGCAGGTAAAGGTATACCAAAATATCTAAAAAATAGAAAAAACGGTAAGGAACCTAACTTAATGGATATTATAGAAGGTAGGGTCCCACCCACCTCATTTCATACAGATAAGTTAAAATTAAGATTGTTTGAGGAGGGCTACTTACATGAAACCTGCTATAATTGTGGGTTTTCAGAACGTAGGGTCTCTGATTATAAAGTCCCATTGTTAATTCATTTTAAGGATGAAAATAAAAATAATTGGAAACTAGATAATCTAGAAATGATGTGCTACAATTGTTATTTTCTTTATATTAAAGATGTTTTCGAGGCCAAACAGATCCAAATGATAGAAACCCCCACCACCCAGCTTAATGGGGTAAAAGAGGTAGACTGGGAATTAGATGATTATCAGCAAAAAAGATTAGAGGAATTAGGTTTAATGAAAAAAGAAAAACCTAAACATGGAGAAGACCCTTATGATTTTGTAAGTTGGCAAAATAAATAATTATGCAAGGAAAAACAGATCAACAATATAGAGACAGTGTTTTATTTAGTGTTTTAGCTTTAATAGGAATGGGTATTGCTTTGTTAATAGCATTAATCTAATGAAGCATAAAAAGCACGATAAGATAGTAAATGATTACGAGAAAACTAAAGCTAGGCACCTGGAACAATTAGCTACTAAACAGTTAAAACATCAAGAAAAGATGGATAAACTTAAAGAAAAGCAAACTAAAGGTGGATGGTTAGATCTTTTTTAGTATATTTATCGTATAATTTATTTTAAATGGTAAAAACACTAAAAGTGCCCTCTAGAGAAGTATTAGAGGAAATGACTCAAGAAAAAGATCTCTCTATATCTAAAATTGTTATAGATCGTATAGCAGAGACAATTGAGAGTGAAGAAGAAATGATTCATATTATGGATATTGAAATTGATGATGAGGAAGAGATTCTTGAGGTTAAATTACCCAAAACCGAATTCCAACAAGCATTAGAGAGAAACCTTGTAATCCATGAACTACACGAGGATTATGAGAATTGTACCAAAATCAAAAGTTTACTTAATAAGTTTTATAATGAGCGTTAATTCAAACAAACAAACACACGAGGCATACACAGAATGGCTAGAATGGGCAAGGAAGAGGAAAATTATTACGAAGAGGAAGAAGGGGAGACCTATAGTACCAATGCAATGGACCCAGTCCTAAGTACTCCATCTGATACTTTATTAAATATGACCCAACAGGATTTCGAGTTTATTATGGCTACAAATCCTTTTATTTTAAAACACCTGTGTGTGGCTGCCTCCTTGGAAATGTCCGAGGAGGATGATCTCCTAAATTAGAAATCGTCTAAATAAATATGATCATGGATTCCATTAATGTTACATCCTTGATGGTAACAGTTATGTGTATCTGTATCGTTTGCAATTAGATTAGAGGCACCACATCCACAAGTGGTCAACATTAAAATAATAAAAAATATTAAGCGTTTGTTCATAGGGGTTTATTTATACATATTAACGTCATATATGTCATGTCAAAGACATATTAAAACGTCATATGACGTCTTTGGAGGTGCCAAATACTTTTCGTATATTTAGGTATAATAAAAATTTAAAACCATGTACCATTTTATAGCTTTGCTATGCATAATCTCGCTTGTAGTGCTATTTGCATCAAAACCCCCTAAACAATGAACACAGAAGATACATTAAAAAAGACTGTTGAGGTTGCTACTGATACTGCTATTGTGACGACTGGGGCTAGTATTTTAAAGAAGTTGAATGATTTTCTCACGGAAGCAAAAACCCAAGAAAAAACATTTGATTTTAGAGCGGGTTATCTCCAAGCCATTACGGACGCTACAGCTGCAGTTACTTTAGTTGTAAATGAAAAACATAGTATGAAAAATGAGTGAAAAAAGAGGACATACCGAAAAACTCAAGTATGATTTCAACTCCGCTAGATGCTGTGAAATCCAACTAGGAGGGAAATGGCATAGAGTTACTGCTAGAGAGTTTAGATCATTTCACGGACCCAGAAGAATATTGAACGTGGATAATCCAACAAGTGTTTTTTATCAAGAGTATAATGGTCCTGTTTATCTATTCGGCACAAATAAAATTGTTAGGGATTCTCAAAAAACAGATGGAGTTAACTTTGAAAATGGAGAAGATCCTCGTACATTCGGTACACGAAGAAAACATGAGAACATAACCGTATAATATTTATAAATAAAAAATGGGCAAACCAGATCCAAAATATTACACAGCATTTAGAAAGTACCTTAGAGAAGGTATGGAAGGTGGACAATTAGGTGCTGATGTTGTTAGCTACATTGAATCTATAGCTTATAATGTCAGAAGAGGGGATAGGAGATTTTTTGAGGAGGACTTTGATTGGGAACAAGATTTCCAAGACTATCTCTCCCAAGATGTAGACTTCCCGGATTAAACTCTACTAGGTGGATTTATTTAAACTAGTTATGGGGTGTGTTCTGTTTGTTTTGGGTCAAACAGGAGCTTGGTACCAATCAAACTTACAATTTTTTAATAGTTGGGCCAAGGCACACCCTATCTTACTATCAGTAGTTTTAGGTATCCCCATTTCATACCTTTATATTATTGCTTCCCAATACACATTTCAAGCATTTAATGGTGATTTATGGCCTTCTAGACTACTAGCATTTGCAATGGGTATACTAGTATTTACTATTTTAACCTGGGTGCATTTAGATCAAGGCATTACTATGAAGACAGCAGTATCATTGATGCTAGCAACTACAATCGTTTTAATACAAGTATTTTGGTAACATTCAAGTGGTTAGATAAAACATATGAAATCCTTGGTGAACGGAAAGAACAGCTGCTAAGAGATTTTCAACATTGTGATGAAATAAAAGATTACGGAACAATCAATAACAGAATAGTAAACGGGTTAAAATGGGGTTTGTTGAAAGACCTCAATAATTTAAAAACAAACAAATAAATAATGACAAAATCAGTTACAAAATGGGGTATAGCAGTAGTGATCCTTACAATATTAGGTTGTGAAAAAGATAATTCAAGTAATAATACACCTCGACCACCACTTTCTAACATAATTAAATCAGGTCAAATCACAGAAGATGAAACATGGGATTCAACCTCCGTAATTCAACTTGATGGGAGGGTAGTAGTTACAAACGGAGCCACTCTTACTATTAAACCCGGAACTATTATTAAATCATCTGCGGGTCAAGAGGCAAATTCAACTAATTTAATTATAACTAGAGGTTCAAAAATTATGGCTGAGGGTACTCCTAATGCACCAATTATTTTTACTTCAATTGCTGATGCAATTAAACCAGGTGAGATTGTATCTTCTAACCTTAACTCTACCTATAGTGGTTTATGGGGTGGGTTACTTATCTTAGGTAAAGCCCCTATTTCAGCACAAGGTGGTGTTACATCAACCCAAATTGAAGGTATTCCCCCATCTGATACTAGTGGTTTATATGGTGGAAATGACTCACTAGATAACTCGGGAGTATTAAAGTATGTATCTATCAGACATGGAGGTGCTTTAATTGGAGCAGGAAACGAAATTAATGGTCTAACACTTGGTGGAGTAGGTAGTGGTACTACTATAGAAAATATAGAGGTAGTAGCTAATTTTGACGATGGTATCGAGTGGTTTGGTGGAAATGTAAATTGCACTAATCTACTAGTATGGCATCAGGGAGATGATGCATTTGATATTGACCAATCCTATAGTGGAACTATTAATAATATTGCTTACTTTGCAAATAATGCTTCTGATCATGCCCTAGAAATTGATGGTCCTGAGGGTTCAATGGATGGTTCATTTACTCTTACTAATGGAACATTCATCGGTGACTCTACCTTTAGTGGGGAGTATGCTGACTTTAGAGATGGGGCTATGGGTACTCTTACTAATTTATGTTTCGAAGACTTTTCGAGTGATGCTGATGTAGAAATAGATGATAATACTACCTCAGATAATTATAAAAATGGTAAACTAGTATTTAGTTATCCCTGGGAGTTCAGGTCAACTCAGACTTTTAAGAACATTTTTAAAGATAATTCAGACAATGGAGATGCGTTCCAGGACTCCTCATTTGTATTCTTCACCAAAACAACATCAACAGGTGCTAATATGGAACCATTTGTTGGATGGACTTGGGGAAGTATTGTATTTAGTTTCTAATTATGGCAAGAAAGAAACTAAAAATATTCAAGGAATATTGTGACCCTTTCATCTATTGCATCAATAGAGAAATCAAATACTCTAGGGTAATGAAACATGATAGTTCTGTAGGTTCTAGAGATTGGTACGTGGTTCTAAAAAATGGGAAAGTATTAAAAGAATAAGTATGAATAAAAATGGACCACTTAGATGCACTAATAGTTGCATTCCTAGCTTACACTGCAGTTGCCTATTTAAGATATTTCTTTAAGAAAAATCTTTGATGGTCTTTGGGGGTTAAGTTTATCTTCGTATATTCACGGAGTAAATTAAAAACCCAAGACAGTGAAAAAAGCAACTAGAATTGACAATCTCCATCAAGCAATAGAACTCATTCACGAGGCAGTTGGATTGATTAGATGGTCAGTTGATGGAACCGGGGAGGAAGGAATGGCAAACGCCTATATTATTCCTCATCTAGAAAATTGGGCCGAAGGAAACAATCCATACGATCACTCCCTTCCTAGAATTATTGAAAATCTAGAGAACGAATACGAAGACCCCGAAGATTAATCTTTGAGGGTCTTTGTTGGTTAAGAGATTCTTCGTATATTCACGGAGTAAGTTAAAAATAAAAAACCCAATTATGCTTAAAAATTTCAAGAACGGTTATGCCGTATGTGGTAATGATGAAACTGCCAAGCGTGAAAAGAACGATTGTGTGGTTAGAGCAATTGCTAATGCCTGTGATATCAATTATGAGCAAGCTCATGCCTTTGTAAAGGAAAAGTTTGGTCGTAAAGATGGACAAGGTACTTTAATGTTTAATCATGTTCTAAAGGAACTGAAAACAGTTCAATTTGAACAAGTTGGTCAGTTGGATCTGTTCAATCCCACCAATGAAAGACAAATCAAGCACATGGGTGATTGTCCCAAGTTTGGTGGTGAATTGAAAAATCCAAAATACAAGCACAAGCCTGTTGCTTATACTGTCAAAGAGTTTGCCCGTCGTTTTAACAAAGGCAATTTCATCTTGCAAGTAAACAAGCATGCCTTGGCAGTTAAGGATGGGGTGATTGTGGATAACAAGAACTACCAAACAGATGGTTATCGTCGTGTTGTAGAAAGTGCATTTCAAGTTACTGTGTAAATGGCATTGTGGGAATTTTCAAATCAGAACAAACACGGGAATTGGAGATCCCGTGTTGTGTTCGTTCCTGAAGGTAAATCGTTCTCAATCCCTAAAGGGTTTGGGAACGTTTGTGCTTCTAGATTCAAGTATGTCCACAGACATCCTATCTTACCTCCTGTTCTAACAACAGGTCAAGATGGAAACAAATACATAATCCCAGGTCTTACTAAAGTGCACCCACAAACAACACTAAAGGACATCAAATGGGAGAAACCACCCATTGTAAAAATTGAACGTAAAACAGAGAAATTCGAGTTCACATCGAGTTCTGATCCGAATGTGACCTACATTACTAAAATGTATACAACGGGGTCAAACGTAAGTTACGCGTGCAATTGTCCTGGGGTTTGGCGGTCCAAGGATAAGAAATGTAAGCATATTAAATCGCTAGAAAATGGGTAGGAAGGACACTAAAGACGAAAGAGCAGGAGCCCAACAGGTTCGTAGACGAACTATTACCAAGATCATCCCAGATAAAAGGCACAAGGAACGAGAAAATCAAATTAAAAAAGACATTCGAAAAGAAGATTTTTGAGGGTCTATGATGGTCTAAATATTTTTCGTATATTTACCCTGTAATTAAAAACCCAATTATGAACAAAGTAAAATTAGTGACACTTAAGGATGTCAAGTTCAACAAAGACTTGTTTGTGCCTATGAAAACAGGTACCAAGGTTGATGAGATGTTCTCTTCAGATGGTGGTTTGATGCCAGCCACAAACACAATCCTCACCGGTGATCCAGGTGCAGGTAAGACAACCGTGTTGTTAGATATTTTGGGGGATTTGCAAGCCAAGGGCAAAAAGGTTTTGTTCGTGTCTGCTGAGATGAACCAAATTGACATGCACGGTTATGTAAAACGATTCCCAAAGTTTGGTAAAATTCCAACTTTGTTCCTAGGGGATTATGGTGAGTTTCCAAAGCAAGCAGTTGAATCAGTCCTCAATGAGGGTTGGGATGCTGTTGTAATGGACAGTTGGGCAGAGATTTCTGAGCAACTCAAAGGTGCTTCCTCCAGTTACATGTCCGAAACAAAAGCCGATTCCATTATTTTGAGTTGGTTAGAGGAACATAACAATGGCAATAATAAAGCCAAAAAGAACACAGCATTTCTAGTGGTTCAACAGATTACTAAGGGTGGTAAGTTCACAGGTTCAAATCGTTTGAAGCACATGACTACAGCAATGGGTCATATTGAGTTTAAGAACGAAATCCGTTCACTCCACTTTTCTAAGAACCGGAGAGGTGGTCGTATGGACAAGCTCAATTTCCACTTGGCGGCTTCAAACAAAGTAGGTTACACAAGTTTCACTTCAATGAACGAGGAATAAATTAAAAAACACAACTATGGATTTGACAACAATTTACAATGAGGCTCGCACACTAGTGGATTCAAATAAAATGGATGAAGCCCGGGATATGTGTGATTTGGGGATACTAAAAGTTGCCCAACATCGAATGGAAGGTATCCAAGTAGAAGAAAAAATTGAACGCATAAAAGTGGGTGTTTGGTTAGAACGGTTCTGGTTTTTGCTAGAAAATAATAATCTTCTTCTTTGAGGGTCTTAGAGGGTTAAGATATTCTTCGTATATTCACGTGTAAGAAAAAAAAAGATATGCCAAAAACAGTTGTATTAGATGAGTTCCATATAAAGGAACTAGTTGAAAATGGTGAAACCATATCTGATGGGGTCAGTATTGTAAGTGAATTTCAAGCAAGAAAGCCTGAAAGACTTAAGGAGTTACAGACCCACCTAAATGACATAATGGTCTCTTATCATCCCGAAACATATTTGAATGATAAGATATGGGCTAAGCTCAGTGAACTAAAATACGAAATCCAAAAGGAAATCGATCAATCACTAATTAAAGAAATCAAAAGGAAGTAAGCAAATGGCGACACGAAGTAGAATTGCAGTAAAGGAAGGTAAGGTCTGGAAAAGTGTTTATGTACACTGGGATGGTTATCCTGATGGTGTTGGAAAAGAACTAGTTGAAAACTATGCCCTACCCAGGGAAATAAACAAACTTCTAGACATTGCCCACCGAAGTTCTCTTATCGGGGATCCGGAAGGAGAAACAGGGTATGGGGATTTGTGTGATGAATTTGAAACCCTTCAGAACCTTATGGAGGCCTTTAATCAAGAGGATACTGAATACCTTTACCAACTAGATGAAATTATTGATGGTGAGGTCATTTGGAAGTGTTTTGGAAAACATGCAAATAAGGAAATTAACCTTTACTGATGGTCTTTGAGGGTTAAGAGATTTTTCGTATATTCACGCTGTAATTAAAAATAAAAAAGGATGCGGATTACACCAACACAAGAAGCAAGAGTAAAATTGCTTTTAGCCATGAAAAGAGATTTGGCCCATTCACATGCAGAAATGTTTGCTGATATGTCTGAGGATATGATGGATGCAGGTATGGAAGAATTAAAAAATGATTTTGCGGGACTTGGTGAAAACATTTACCGGATCTTCTCAGCAACCAAGTTTAGTGAACTTGAAAAGTTGTGTTTTGAGATGTGGGGGTGGGAGATCGAAGAATGGCTTGATTACCTAAATAAATTTCTGGATGGAAATGAGTAATTCAATGGAATATGTCTCTCGTTTTAGAGTCCTAGCTGAAATTCTAGAAAGGATAGGTGCCCAACTAGAAATGAAAGATAAGAAACCCCTAATTAGGAGTTTTAATAATGGGAAGGAACTCATATATTATTTTTCTAGCAATGGAGACTTTGGAATGGGTCCTCGGGAGGAGGAAAAACTATTGGGTGTTTTCCCTCTTAAAGTAGGGGGCCTAGAATTTTCCAACCCAATTTATCACCCCTATGAGGTCGAATATGATGGGGACAATGCTTCTTCGGCAAGGTTGTCCTTTACAATTCGTTGGATTTAAAGTATTTACTGAGGGTCTTTGATGGTTAAAATACTTTTCGTATATTTACCACGTTAATAATTACAGATATGACGATCCAAGAAGCAATTGACAAGTGCCAAAATGTCCAAGTTGACCAATCCGTAAGCTTTAAATTCAGTTATAAGGGAACAGCCGGTCCTAAAACGTATGAACTAATTTCAAGCAAGTATGGTATTAATTCAGCACCTCTAATGTCTGTGAGTGAGGGGGGTTGGAGGTCAATGAATGTATTAAAGACGACCAAGCAATACATTACCTTGTACGATTACAACATGATGGGCGGACGATCCTGTTACAAAATGGCAATTGACAAAATCCAAGTAATAGAAGAAACCACTATAAGCTAAGAAGGATAGATATGGAACTAGAAAATAAGATCGCCAATATGGAATTTGGCATGGACTACGATCAATTAGGTTCAAACGAACAGGAGT
>Ga0181369_1000095_pt1 | contig 23618 bp, 45 predicted proteins | sample LowvirmetaG_8_FD_130088 | JGI IMG/M metagenome (GOLD analysis project Ga0181369, IMG submission 130088) | Marine viral communities from the Subarctic Pacific Ocean - Lowphox_04 viral metaG | ecosystem: Environmental > Aquatic > Marine > Oceanic | place: Subarctic Pacific Ocean | collected... | reverse complement strand
TCCTACTCCCATTATTCCGATAAATAATGCGGTATCTTTTTGCCTTAAAGTGGCTTCTTGTTGCAAAGCAATAGAATAAGTTTCAATAGTGTTTGTAAGAATATCTATACGACCTTGCTCTTTCATAGCTTGAATATTAGCATAGGTAAGTTTTTCATTACTCGCTAAATTCATTAAAGCTATATTAAGTTGAGCTTGACGCATTTTTTTTCCTTGTACCGCTCCAATAATTGTACTTGCTATGCTTGTTCCAATCGCAATAGCAGTCAAAACAACTAATCCATTATAATCTCCATTTTCTATTACGTAATCTATATCATTAATTAGTCCTTCGTTACCATTAGCAACTCCCACCATTGACTTTTTAATTAATTCGGGCAAAGTTGGTTTTAATGAAACTTTAATTCCATTTTTTTCTAATATCTTGACAACTACTTGGGGTTTTTCCCAAATAAAGTTATTCCATTTTTGTAATACTATTGGTAATCTTTGCATATTATTATATTTTAATAAACTACTGTTGCAACAGTTAATACAGTAAAAGTTAATTCTCTGTTATCTGCTACTGCGGTATAATCTAATGTTATTGTATCTCCTACTTGATAATCTGAACCTCCCGCAGTTATAGATGAAATAGACGTTGCTACATTTCCACTTAAAACTATATTAAAAGTAGCACCCGTACCCGAACCACTTGTACTTCTTTGAACACAAGCGTATGTACCCGAACCAACTTTAATATTTCCCGCAGTACTAATTGTTGCAGTACCTACTGACGAGGGTTCGGGATAAACTTGTGTACTGCCTAAAAATACTTTTTGTACTGTTGTCGTACCAAGTTTTAATTCTGTTTTATTATTTCCTAATTTTATTCCCATATTAAGTTATTATATAAAGTGTTGTAGAAACTTTCGTGGCACTATTATAATTTGTTTCAGACATACTTACCATATTTTGAATTACTGTTGCTCCAAAACTTTCTCCCGTTTGAGTTGAACTAACTCCTTTGTCAACCCATTCTACACCTCCGCCCGAACCCTCTGACGAAAGAATCTGACCACTTGTTCCCGATAGTCCATTTACATCTAAAAGTGAATTAGATAAAACTAAATTTGAACCCGCAACATTAACCTCTCCATCAAATCTAACATCACTATTAAATCTTGCTAATCCATATACTCGCAAATCAAATCCCGAAACAGAAGCACCGCCTATTCCTACATTACCCGCAGTATATGTTATTCCGTTAGTATCCGCAGTCCAAAGACTACTACCGCCACTTACAGTAGTAAAAGTAAATCCACCACTACCATCAGTCGTTAGTACTTGACCAACTGTACCATCAGAGCCTACGTCATCTAATTCAAGCAATCCTAACGAAACTGCTCCCGTTAAACCATTTACGCTATCTACATCGTTAACCTCTGCTCCCGCTTCAATTCCCGCAAGTTTTGTTGACGAAGCACTATCAAACGAAATCTTTGCACTATTATCAACAATAGCTAACCTTTCACTTGTTGTGATACCTACCTTTGCGTTATTAGTAGTTATATCCGATGCTTGTTGAGTAGTAATGCCTACTTTTGCGTTGTTAGTCGTTATATCCGATGCTTGTTGTGTGGTAATACCAACCTTTGCAGTATTACTAACTACACTACTATTTGCACTAACTCTTGCTTCTGTGTAATATAAATTTGTAGTTCCCTCGTCTATGTCGTCAGTATCTAAAACTACAACTCCCGTTTGACCATTTACGCTTAATACACTATCTGCATCAGTAACTATCGCCCACGCACCATTTTTTCTTCCGTACTCATTCCCATCACTCGGAGCATCTACAAATGAAATCTTTGCGTTGTTAGTAGTTATATCTGATGCTTGTTGCGTGGTAATACCAACTTTAGCATTATTTGTAGTAATGTCATTTGCTTGTGTTGTAGTAATACCTACTTTAGCATTATTAATATTTATATCACTTGCTTGTTGAGTAGTAATACCAACTTTAAGAGTATTTGCTGAAATCTCATTTGCTTGGGTAGTAGTTATTCCAACCTTTGATGTATTTGCTACTACATTCCCATTTGCACTTACTCTTGCTTCGGTATAATATAAATTTGTAGTTCCCTCGTCAATATCGTCTGTATCTAAAACTACAACTCCCGTTTGTCCGTTTACACTTAATACACTATCCGCATCAGTAACTATTGCCCACGCACCATTTTTTCTACCATATTCGTTTCCATCACTCGGAGCATCTACAAATGAAATCTTTGCATTATTGGTTGTTATATCACTCGCTTGTTGTGTGGTAATACCAACCTTTGCGGTATTGCTAACTACACTACTATTTGCACTAACTCTTGCTTCCGTGTAGTATAAATTGGTAGTTCCCTCGTCTATGTCGTCAGTATCTAAAACTACAACTCCCGTTTGTCCGTTTACACTTAAAACACTATTGTTATCTGTTACTACCGCCCAAGTACCATTTAGTCGTGCATATTCACTACCATCACTCGGAGCATCTACAAATGACACCTTTGCGTTGTTAGTAGTTATATCAGATGCTTGTTGTGTGGTTATTCCTACTTTATTATTGTTAGTAACTATATCACTTGCTTGTTGAGTAGTAATACCAACTTTAGCATTGTTATCAATTATATCGTCTGCTTGGGTGGTAGTTATTCCAACTTTAAGAGTGTTTGCTGAAATCTCATTAGCTTGGGTTGTAGTAATACCAACTTTAGCATTGTTATTTGCTATATCTGTTGCTTGTTGAGTAGTAATACCAACTTTAGCATTGTTATTAGTTATATCAGATGCTTGTTGAGAGGTTATTCCAACTTTAAGAGTGTTTGCTGATATTTCATTAGCTTGTGTTGTGGTAATACCAACTTTAAGAGTATTAGCTGAAATCTCATTAGCTTGAGTGGTTGTAATTCCTACTTTAAGTGTGTTAGCATCTATTTCATTTGCTTGGGTTGTAGTAATTCCTACTTTAGCATTATTGTTTGTTATATCCGATGCTTGTTGTGTTGTAATGCCTACTTTAGCAGTATTACTAACTACACTACTATTTGCACTTACTCTTGCTTCGGTGTAATATAAATTTGTAGTTCCCTCGTCAATATCGTCTGTATCTAAAACTACAACTCCCGTTTGTCCGTTTACGCTACTTACATCCCCACCACTACTTACAGTTGTAAAACTAAAACCTCCGCTACCATTAGTTGTTAATACTTGACCATTTGTACCATCAGAACCTACATCATCCAATTCAAGTAACCCTAAAGAAACTGCTCCCGTTAAACCATTGACACTATCTACATCGTTAACTTCTGCTCCCGCTTCAATTCCCGCAAGTTTTGTAGAATCAGCAGTAGGATATGAATTTTTAGCATTATTAGAGGTAATGTCTGATGCTTGTTGCGTAGTAATGCCAACTTTAAGCGTGTTTGCATCAATCTCGTCTGCTTGGGTAGTTGTAATCCCTACTTTTAAAGTATTTGCTGATATTTCACTTGCTTGTGTAGTTGTAATACCCACTTTAGCATTATTTGAAGTAATGTCAGATGCTTGTTGTGTGGTAATACCAACTTTAAGGGTGTTTGCATCAATCTCGTCTGCTTGGGTAGTAGTTATTCCTACTTTAGCATTATTATTTGCTATATCTGTTGCTTGTTGTGTAGTAATACCAACTTTAGCATTGTTAGTAGTTATATCACTCGCTTGTTGAGTAGTTATTCCAACTTTGAGTGTATTTGCTGAAATCTCATTTGCTTGAGTAGTTGTAATGCCAACTTTAGCATTGTTATCGGTAATATCGTCTGCTTGTTGTGTGGTAATACCAACTTTTAATGTATTAGCTACAACGTCAGTATTAGCAGAAACTAACGCTTGTGTAAAGCCAACTTTAGCATTGTTATCAGTAATATCGTCTGCTTGTTGCGTAGTAATGCCTACTTTATTGTTGTTAGTTGCTATATCTGTTGCTTGTTGAGATGTAATACCTACTTTTGCATTGTTAGTAGTTATATCACTCGCTTGTTGTGTTGTAATACCAACCTTTGCAGTATTGCTAACTACACTACTGTTTGCACTTACTCTTGCTTCCGTATAGTATAAGTTTGTAGTTCCCTCACTAATATCGTCAGTATCTAAAACCACAACTCCCGTTTGACCATTTACGCTACTTACCGCCCCACCACTACTTACAGTTGTAAAAGTGAAACCTCCGCTACCATCAGTCGTTAATACTTGACCGTTTGTTCCATCAGAGCCTACATCATCTAATTCAAGTAATCCTAAAGAAACCGCACCCGTTAGACCATTTACACTATCTACATCGTTAACTTCTGCTCCCGCTTCAATTCCCGCAAGTTTTGTAGAATCAGCAGTAGGATATGAATTTTTAGCATTATTAGAAGTAATATCACTCGCTTGTTGCGTAGTAATCCCAACTTTGAGTGTATTAGCTGAAATCTCATTTGCTTGGGTAGTTGTAATTCCTACTTTTAAAGTATTGGCTGATATTTCATTTGCTTGAGTTGTGGTTATTCCAACTTTAGCATTATTATCAACAATATCATCTGCTTGTTGCGTTGTAATTCCTACTTTAAGAGTATTAGCATCTATTTCATCAGCTTGAGTAGTAGTAATTCCTACTTTAGCATTATTAGTTGCTATATCACTTGCTTGTTGAGATGTAATTCCCACCTTTGCGGTGTTAGTAGTAATCTCATTTGCTTGTTGCGTAGTAATCCCAACTTTTAGTGTATTTGCTGAAATCTCATTAGCTTGGGTAGTGGTAATACCTACTTTATTATTGTTATTTGATATATCACTTGCTTGTTGCGTTGTAATACCTACTTTTGCATTATTATCAATTATATCATCTGCTTGTTGAGTAGTAATTCCAACTTTTGAGTTGTTTGTGTTTATATCACTTGCTTGTTGTGTGGTAATACCTACTTTAGCATTATTAATGCTTATATCAGATGCTTGTGTAGTAGTTATGCCAACTTTAAGAGTATTAGCATCAATCTCGTCTGCTTGGGTAGTAGTAATGCCTACTTTAGCAGTATTAGTTACTACGTTACTGTTTGCACTTACTCTTGCTTCGGTGTAATATAAATTTGTAGTTCCCTCGTCAACATCATCCGTATCTAAAACAACTACTCCCGTTTGCCCGTTTACACTTAATACACTATCTGCATCAGTAACTATTGTCCACGCACCATTTTTTCTTCCGTACTCATTTCCATCACTCGGAGCATCTACAAATGAAATCTTTGCATTATTGTTGGTTATGTCATTGGCTTGTTGTGTGGTAATTCCAACTTTAGCATTATTTGTAGTTATATCAGATGCTTGTTGAGAAGTTATTCCAACCTTTAAAGTATTTGCATCAATCTCGTCAGCTTGAGTAGTAGTTATTCCTACTTTAAGAGTATTTGCAGAAATTTCATTAGCTTGGGTAGAGGTAATACCTACTTTAGCATTATTTGTAGAAATATCAGTTAATATATTACTCGCAATGCTTACAGTATAATTATTTCCTACGTTTGTAACATCAATTTCATTAGGTGTTCCCGAAACACTTGTAACCGCACCGCCACCCGTAACCAATTCTTCAACTATACCATTTACATCTTTAACCATAAAAAGACCCGTAGAGGAATCTTTATATACTGCCAAACCATTACCATCAATAGTTTTAATGTTTTGTGGTTTTGAGATTGTAATACTCATAATTGTTATTTAAAATTTAATACTTTGTGAAAAAACTATATAATCATAATTCTAACACTTTTAGTTTTTGTAAATATTTTAGTAAAGGTAAACCAAATTTTGTTGGCATATCATTAATAAAATTTAATAGATTCTGTTCCTCTTGTTGAGAAATAACTTTTACAAATTGTTTTACTTCTTGAACTTCTTTTACTGTATTTTTTTGTGTCTTTTTTTGTTTGCTCATAATTTTTGTTTTAACTAAATATTTTATCCCAAAATTTAAGTAGTAGTGTCCATAGTGTACCAACTACTAAACTTCCTCCTATAAATTTTGCTTTTAGGTTTTTATCTGCTTCAATATATTTTCTATGCTCATTAACTTGTTCAACTAAACCTTTTTGACCATATTCTTTGTTGCCAATAACAGTTTGTTTCAAAAGTTTTAAATCGACATCCATTTCAGTTAACTTGTCCTTAATCCAAGTCATATCTTTTCCGCTTACAGATGTGGGTCTTTTTTTTGATTTACTTTGCATTTCTTTTAAAATATTTTATATTCCTAATCTTTCAAATTGTTTTTCCAAAGTTAGTGTTTCTTTAAATTTTGTATCTTCATATATTGCTACCCCGACTTTTTCGCCTTTTTCAAATATAAATAAGTTTATATGCGAACTTGGTACATCATAATATTTAGCATACATATCTACACTTTTTCTTAAAAAGGGGGATGCCATCATTTCAAACCCTAATATATCCACTCTAACATCCATAATATCTTTAAAAGATACCTCGTCTTTAGGCTTCCAACTATTACACATTGTATAGTTTACACCATCATTTTGATTTGCTTTTATAAGTATTTGCGTATCATCTTTAGTTGTATTAAACTTTTTTGAATACTTTAAAATACCCGTTTTCATAATTTTTTGTGTCTTGCCGAAAATCATTTGTCTTTTTTTATAGTGTAATACCTAAATTCGAGTTTCCCATACTTTTTTTATAAGGTAGTGATGGTTTAGTCGGTGGAGAGGTGTAACTCCCTCTAATTTTAGGATTTGGTTTAGTTGGTTTAATCGGTTTTACTCCCCCCGTTCTTGGTGGCTTTATTGAAGGATAACCTTTAACTGTTGGCTGACCTTTTACTGTTGGCTGACCTTTAACTGTTGGCTGACCTTTAACTGTTTGCTGACCTTTAACTGTTTGTTGTACTGTTGGCTGACCTTTTTCCACAGTTTCTTCGGGTTTAGCAACTTGACTACTTTCTTTTTTCTTTTTGTAAAGAATATAAACAAGAGCGACTATACCTCCGCCTATCAATAATTGGTTTGTTGTTAACTTTTTCATTTTATTTTTATTTAATTTATTAATTTATTAATTTATTTATGTAGTAAAGATAAAATTATTTTTTAAAATAATTTATATTTTTATACCTACTTTTCCTAATAAGTCATTAATTTTATTAGTTGTTTTACTTATTCCTAAATCATCAGCACTATTTTGAGATACCATAATGTCTTTAGCATTAAATATTATTTCTTTTGGGATATTAGCTAAACGTATATTCATTTTTCCTTTAATTGTAATTTTAATAGGCTTATTTAAAAGTAATGTAGTTCCTAAATCCCCCAAAATACCTTTACTACTATCAAAACTTATAAATGCAGTTGTTGGAACATCAAACCAACTATCTGCTTGTACTGTAAAGGAATTATTACTACTTGCAGTCGCTATGTTTACACCCGAATAAAATAAATTAATATTATAGTCTTTTACATCTACTGCAAAGGATGATTTATTTAAAACTGATATTATTAAGTTTATAGTAGCACCTTGATTGGAAATTGCACCTACTTCAAAATTGGAAACTTTAAAATCCCAATTTAAAGCTAATCGAAGTTGCTCGGTAAAATAGTAATAAACACCATAACCAATGCCACTTAAACCTAAAAAAAACAGAATCTTTTTCATTATTTTCTTACAATACTAAATAATAATAATGCGATTGCACCAAATACTAAATAAGAGTTTGGTATTGACTTAATAATTCTTTCCTTTTCGTCTAATTTTTCTCCTTGCTCTTTTACTTCTTGATAACCCTCTTTGGCTTCATCAATAACAAAACCACCCGCACTTTTTACTGCTTCAAATATATCCATTGCTCCCGTTTGTACTGTTTCTAATACATCTTGACCATTGCCATCTGATTGCTCTCCATTCATAGAAGAATGACCACCACAACCACAAGCGTTTAAATAATTATTTTTCATATCTTTATTTTTTTGCGTATTTATAAATTATTAATATAGTTAGTAAGACTAAAGCACCTCCACCAAATATTGCTATTTCTTTTGGTAAACTATCTTCTCGTTGCTGATTTTCTAATCTTATCATTTCATCTCGTTGCTCATCAAGTATCTTTTCAGTATTTTTCCTCCAATTTGGGTCTAATTGACCAAAATAGATTCCCTCTTTATCTCCATCAGCTTGATTCCAATTAGGATTACTATTAGGATTAGTAAAACCTATATTATCAATGCTATTTACTTCTAAATTATTAATCATTATAGTTTTCTTAATATTATAACTGTTCCTAATAATAAAACTGCACCACCAACCGCCATAATTATAGTTCTTTGTTTTTCTGTATCTTGTTCTATACGACTTTCTGTATCTTTAGCTATGTCTTTTAATTTATTTGCATCTACTAATTCGTTATTTATGTCTAATACAGTTTGACATTTTCTTGTACGATAAACTTGCATATACTCATCATAAAGTGTTTTATAAACTCTTGCGTATCTTTCATCAACTCTAAATCCATCTGACAAAACTGCATCCTCTGATGAACCACCAACATTTACTCTTAAAACCCTTATATCTTTATCTAAATCATTACAAAAATCTGTTCTTTTTTTTATTTTCTTTTCATCTCCCCTACTAAACCAACTATCTAAAACATTTTTGTTGTTTGGTATTTGAGGATATTGTGAACGCTTTTGTTTTAAAAGTTCTTTGTACCTCTTTCCTTCTTCCTCTCTTGGATTAAAAATGTCATCCCACAAACTCATATTATTTATTCTATAAAAATTGCTAAACCAACTAATAAAACAACTCCACCCGCAATAAGCATAGTCTGTCTTTTTATATTAGATTCTCCTATAATTCTATCTTCACTATCAATATATCTTTCTTGTTGTATATCAAGGCTTCCATATACACTACTATCTTCTAATTTTTTACTGCAATTAAGGTTTTGAAATTGAACTTCTTTATCTACCAATAAACCTTGAACTTCACTCCTACTTCCAAATAATTTTTTTCTATACACCAAGTCTTTTTCATCTCTTAATCTGCTTATTTGTACGTCTAAATCTTGACAATTTTTTGTAGGTGGATATGAACTTTTTTGAAATCTTGCACCTTTACGAGATTGTTGATATAAATAATCTGCTAAACTTGTAACGCTCATTATTACATTCTTAAATTATTATATACCCAATCATCTCCGCTTTCAACAAATTCACTCCATTTTTGCCCCGCTATACCTTCGGCTTGTTCTTTTTTCCAACCTTGTTTTTCTGCATTTTTTAATATATCCTCATATTCTTCTTTGTCTAATTCTTCTAAATACAAGCCCAATGGTGTCCAAACATACCAAGACAATCCTCCGTGTTCTCCTATCGCATCAAAAGTTTTATAACCAAATTGACCATCTACTGTTAAAGAAGCACCTAATTTATTCAAAGCCGACTGTAATAAAGATACTTTATATCCGAATGAACCCGTGCCACCCGAATTAACAGATACACCCATAGGGAAACTATCCCTTGATTCTTTTTTTGCATCAGATGACTGTGTATTTTCATCAGTTGAACCCGTTGTGCTTCCCGTTTCCAATCTTTCTCCTCTCTCTGCTAATTCTCTATTTTTATTAGCTTTCCATAGGCTATAACCAAAATAAGTTAGTATTAATCCACCAAGAGTTCCCCCTAATATGTATAATGTTTTTTCTATTTTCATTTTGTATATATTACATCGGGTTTTCTACTAATTATTGACCCTATTTGACCCAAATAACCATCGCCAAAATCTCCTATTATATCTTCTTTTAAATCACGACCATATTTTGCATTATAAAAAGAAATAAGTTGTGCAACACCCGTTTTTGATTTAAAAAATCTAAATACAGAGATAACATCATCTTCATCTGTTCCACCTCCACTTATTGCATCTTCAAGTATTTCTGATTTTGAACTTAATACATCTTTTTTATATTCAGCAAATGGTCTCCCACTTGACTTAACTTCTTCTAAAAAACTTGAATCCCAAACTTTTAAATTATCAAAGTTTATAGTTCCACCTCCAATGCGTTTAAGAATCTCATCATATAATATGCTTTTTGACCATCTATTATAAATGATATAACTTATCGTTAATAACGATACTCCTCCGTATAAAATTATTTTATTTTTTCTCGTCATATCTTTATTTTTTTGGTATTGCTTCTGATTTACCTTTAGTTGCAATAGCAGTTCCAATTCTTACTGCTTTGTCGGGGTCTTTAGCAAGGTTATAAATAAATAAACCTAATCCACCAATTACTATTACACCTAATCCGATTCCAAAATATTTTCCGACTGTGATATAATCTCCGAAAAAGTTTGCTACATCAAAAGCTTTATCCTTTATTTCCCCCGCAACGCTACCCTTTATATCAAGTTTACCCTTTTTTTCAAGATGTTGTCTTAATGTCGTTGTGTTTGCATCAGAATTACTGCCATCTTGAGCATCCCAATTTGCAGTAAACAAAGAATTTGCTTTTTTTCTTCCAAATTTACTTTTTAAAGCATCATACCAAGTTATCCAAACCACATCGCTTGAATTATTTTTTGGTATATTTATAATTCTTTCTCTTGACATATTTTATTTTTTAATACATTACAAATTTCTTACTATCAAAATTTGTAATAAAATTATTGATAATATCATATCTATTTTTATTTTGAGGTGTTGGAGTTGTTTCAAAAACTTGTAAAAATGCTTCATAGCCATCTATACGTGGATAACCAAGACCTAAATATATTAGTAGTCCATTTAAATCAGCTTCGACTTCATCGTCAATATTTTCGTTCAAATAGAAATGAGCAAATTCGTGTAATAATATTGCCATTCTCATAGGTACTGTATAGTCCCTAAATAGTTTTTTTGAAACTTGTATTCTGCCCGTACTCTTACTAATTCTTGCGGGTGTTGGTAGTTCATTTCCATTTTGACCGATTATTGTAGGTAAATATTCAATTTTATAATCTTGTAACTCACTTACATAATCGTTTGGCTCTAAATATGATGCGTTAAAACTAAATCTTTGTGCAAAATCTACAAAAGCACCAACGGAATAGCTATTAAAATCAACTTCATCCATACGTTTTTCTAATCCGTACTTTTCTATATTTAAAACTTTTACCACATTTGAAATATCAGTTCCATTATCATCAGTTAATTGAATACTTAAAGTCTTTGGTGTCATTGGTAGCCTTACAAAAAACTTATATTTATATTCAACAGTTTTATATCTATTAGTAAATGATGTCAATGGCTTATCTGCATCAACAACTTTTAACCTTAACTTTACGGGTCGTTGACATACAACACTAATACCAAGTGTCATTTGCTCATATCTACTATTTAGCTTAAAATTCATTTATTTTTATAATAAGTTTTATAAGCTACTGCTCCAATAATTATTAATACCGATAACATTAATATAGGCTTACTTAATCCAAGTATAGTTGAATTTTCATTATCCTTTTCTACACTATCTAAATCATCCTCTCCTTTATCAAAATATAATTCTTTTTCGTTATCAAGCAAATCATTTATAACGTCTGTTACTCCCGATTTAGGTATTACCTCTCCTTTTTGTTTTTCTCTATTAAGCCAATCTTTAAATGGTAATACAGAGCCACTTAATTTATATTGTTGATTAGCGGTTAATGTATTTTTATTTATCACTCTCATTTGTGTCTATGTTTATGATTTCTTTACTATTAATGTCGTAACTCCAACCAAAAGTATTGCTCCAATTCCTATTAATAGATAATTGGTTTTTGTATTGTTATTTTCTGTTGACTGTGTTGATTCTTTTTGTTCTTGTGGAGGAAATGGGTTTTCTCCATTGCCATAAATCCTTTCGGGGTCTGTAAGCAACCTTTCCTTCATCATTCTATTGATTTCTTTCTCTTTTATTATCTCTCTTAATCTACTTTCAGTTATTGGCTCTCCTTTTATGATTGGAACCAATTTTTTAGGTTTCAGACCTTTGTAGTCATTAGGAATTTTAGTTATTGGAATCAAACCCCCATCCATATTACTATACCCATTTACTTGAAAAAAATCTGACATCATACTGTCATTTAATGTTGTAGTTTGCATAATTTACTTTTTAAATATTAAAAACGCCCCTAAAACCACTACTAATCCTATTCCGCCATAAATATAATACTTTGTGTTTGAATCACTATTTTCTGATTCTGTTGGAATAGAATTTGATGTTGTTTTTGAAGTTGTGTTTGGATTTGTGTTTGTTAATCTCTGTATTACTTCTTGTTTTTTTTGTTCTGTTGTTTTAGTGTCTTTTATTACGGGATTTTCTTTTGTGCAATTTCTTAAATATTCAAGTTTATCACTATTGGAATTAAAATCCATTTCTTTAGAACTTTCAATACATACTTTACTTATCGGTGTTCTTGTTGTTGGACTACCAAAAGTGCCACCAAAATTAGAGTTTTCATTTGATGACCATTCTCCTACTGATTTTCCCAATAATTCTGTCATTTTATTACCTTTTAAATATTAAAAACGCTCCTAAAACTACTACTAATCCTATCCCACCATAAATATAATACTTTGTGTTTGAATCACTATTTTGTCCGTTTGTATCTAATAAGGAACTTGTAGAATTTTTGCTATCTTTATTTGAGTTAGAGGTTGTGTTATTTCTTCTATTTGTTTGGTCTGTGTTATTTCTATCGGTATTTGTATCCGTATTTGTATCCGTATTTGTATCGGTATTATTTCTTCCTCTACGAGCATTAATTCTATCACGAACACTTGTCTGACTATTTGGGCTTCCACCACCCTCTTTTGTAAATTCTTGATAAGCGTATTCTAAAAACAATCCGTAATCAAATGTTTTTTGTACATCTCTTTTAAACCTATTCCAATATGTTTTTATTTGTAGAACACTTAATCCATCTTTTTTTAGTTGTGAATTTGCTCTTTTCCTTGCATTATCTTCTGAAAAACTTATTGAGCAATTAAATCTGCTTGACACAACTAAACTATCACAATCAAGTGGATTGTTATTACTACTTGTAAAGTTTTGAAAATCACTTGATGTCCATTCTCCTACTGAAACTCCTATATTTTCCATTTTTTATTTTTTTATATTTAAATCGTCTGCAATTTCGTCTATATCTTCTTCAAACGTGGCTCTACCTCCCGCATCACTTAAAAAATACATATAAGAAATTGCTCCAAGACCTAATGATATTATTGCATAGTATATTATTTTTTTTCCCATAGCTTATCTTCTATTATAATTTTCTCTATTAATATCTCCTAACACAATAGTTGAATAATCACGAACGGGCATATTAGGTGGTAAACTTGTATTTACCGAAACGGGATTAAAAGGTGGAGTAGGTGTAGGCACATCAAAAGGGTCAACTTCTGTTTGTGGTTGAGGTGGGTTTACAGTTTGAGGTGGCTTTACTGTTTGAGGTGGCTTTACAGTTTGAGATTTTGTATTTTTTTTTGGTGGACTAAAGCCCTTTATTTCTTCTTTTGGTAATTCCTTATTATATTCTTTATACAATAAATATAGTACCACCAAAGCACCACTAACAACTAATATTTTTTTTGTTTTATTTTTCATATAATAATATTAAAAAATTAAAGTACTGCCATCGGGTACTTGATAGTTTCCATCAGCTATTTCTTCACATCTTATACCTCCCGTTTTACCATTTTTATCTTTCCAAATCTTTTTTACAGTACAAGTTTGACCATTATAAGAAGTTATTGAGCCAACTCGAAGTTTCTCTGTTGCAAGTTCTCTATTCTTTCCGATAACTATCCATTGCCCCTCTCCCTCTGCTTCTCCATTTCTAACGGGCAAAGAAAATGCTCCTAAAAAATTGTTTCCAACAATATTGTTTCGTGGGTCATTTCTCTTTGAATACATAATATATCCAACAATACCTAACGCTCCTATTAAGCCTAACAGATACTTGTTTTTTTTTAATGATTTCATTTTTTTATTTAGATTTATAGATTACTAATCCCGTTTTAGTTTTTGACTTTTTATAAGTCTTTCCGTTATACGAAAAACTACTTGCACCACTCTTACGAGCCTTATTTAGTGCGGTCATATATGCGTTCATTTTCTTTGCCATAATTAACTATTTCTTTTATATATGAAATAGCCAACAACACCTAAAATAAGTATTCCACCGCCTATTAACATAAATTTTTTATTTCTAATTGCTTTTTCTTCATCAGCCTTTTCCATTGCTTTTCGCTCACGAGTAGCTGATGTAACTAAATCTATTTTCCCTTGTTCTTCGGGAGTAAATACTTTTCTTGCCATTATTACTTGCCTTTAAATATGTAATAACCCGCAACACCTAAAATAAGTATTCCTCCGCCTATTAACATAAATTTTTTATTTCTAATTGCTTTTTCTTCATCAGCCTTTTCCTTTCTTGCCAATGCAGACGCATCACGTCTTGCTTTTGCACTTGCATCCATTTTCGCTTGTTCTTCGGGGCTATATACTTTTCTTGCCATATCTTAATTTTTTATTTGTTCGTAATTTAAAATTTTTAATTTATTTTTTATCAAATCCCATAATACTACTGCTGAAAGCGAAGCTACTAAACCTATTAAAAATGTTTTTTTATCATTGCTATTTACTTTCATTTTTTTCTTGTCTTTATAATAATTATAACAGAACCTAAAACTGCCAAAACACCCGTTATAAGGTAAATCTTTTTACTATCTTCGGATATTTCTTGATTCCTAATTTTCATCTTCATTTGAAAATTTACCTACTAAAATTGCCGATATAGTACCACCTATTAATAACCCAACAAATCCCGTAGTATATATGTTTTTATCCTTAAAGTAACCAAACATTACACCACCTACTAAACCCGTAAAAGCACCTTGTATAGTGCCACTTGTTTTAGCTAATAGTTCCTTTTTTTGGTCGCCATTAATAAGTTTTTTGTTATTATCAATTAAATCAGTTCCATTCATTTTTTATCATACTTTTTAATTACAATATAACCTATTCCAAGAAAAACCGCAACAAGAAAATAATACTTTAAGTCTGAACTTTTAAATATTCCTTCTCTATCTGCATATTCTTTTAGTCTTTCATCAAATACAACTTCGTTTTCCAAAATAACTACTTTTTACGAGTAGCAAAATATATTGCAGTTCCAATCGCCCCTAACAATACTACACCACCTACTACATAAAGTACAATTTTATTTGAACCCGAATCGCCCGAACCCGAATTTGCTCTTGCAAGGGCTAATTCATTTTGATAGTCTTTGTCACTTATTTTTCCTTGTTCTCTTAAAAGTTGTAAATCAAGTTCTTTAGACTTCATAAGCGTATCGTTTGCTTGTCTTTGTTGTTTACCTTGTTGGTCGCTTGTATATATACTTACTCCTTGATTTAATAAATTTTGCCAATCAACCTTTCTTAAAGCATTACCAAATCGTGTACCACCCGTTCCCGTTTCGGGATTATAAGGATTATCGTTATTTAAAAAGTTAGCATATTGACTATCCATTGGAGAAAAATCTCCGCTTTGTGTAGTCATAGGGTCAAACTCTCCACTTGCATTTGCAAATACATCTTGATTAAGATAAGTACCTTGTTGACTACTCATAGCATCAAATTCTTGTCCGCTACCTTGCGTTGCCATAGGGTCAAAACTTCCACTTGCGTAATTTTCTCCACTATAATTTAATTCGCTTTGATACCTTGATTCTGCCCAATTTATAAAATTTTTCTTAAACACTTCTGAATTAGCTAATGCTATAAGTAAAGCATTTGCAATAACAGTTACGTCTTGATTTGCATTAACATTTATTCCCTCACTTCTCATAAAATCAACTACACCTTGTCTATCAGTAACTACTACCATAGCCATTACATCACTAAAATTATCACTTCTTACCATTTTTTTATTTTTTAAATATTATAGCTACTGCTAAAACCAAGCAAGAAGCAAAAATTATTGTATTAGTATTTGTAGCTAAAGCTTTAGCTTCGCTATTCTCGTTTTGTCTGCCACTTGCATTAATAAAATGCTCTAAAAGGTATGGACTGCTACCTAAATTTTTTTCACAACCGCATTTAGAGGTTGTTTCTGCTTTTTCAGTTGGTTTAGAGAAAATCTCTAATATAAATTCTTTATCGGGGTGCATATCCATCATAGATAAAAGTGCATCTTCTCCCTCGTTATTTACCAAAGTTTTAAGATTTTGGCTCATTGAACGATGATTTGTTACTCGGTAGCCATACGATTCGCAAAAGGACTTTGCTCCTTGTGGATTGTTTTTGGCTATATAATCATATACTGTTGTCATATCTTTTGTATTAAATTAAAAAAAGGTGTATAGCATAACACCACACACCTTTTTTAAAGTTTCTGTGTAGCAAACTACACCCACTATTAATTACCCTTGCAACTTAATTGTTTGGGCTTTAACAATGCCTGGATTTCCAAAAGCTTCGGAAACGGGGCGACCCGATAATCCTCTTGCTAAATTGATATTATCAGATGGGTAGAAGTAAAGTTTCACAGTAGCGTTAGCTAAAATGTTTGAAACAATTACTTTCGTGAATCCATCAATTCTATATCCATAACGCATTGCTACAATAGTAGATTGTTGCTGATACGGGTCAATCGTTGGCACAAGTGTTTTTTGTGCTTCATTACCATTTGCATCTCTCGTGTTGATAGCAAGAGTTTCAAGTACTTGGTTAGCCGTAGCTGACTGCAAGTAAGTTAAACCTACGCTAAAAGGATTTTGCATAAATTGGTAAAGCATTTCTCGGTAGTTAATTCCCGAAATTCCACTTGAAATAGTGATTAAACCTACAACTAAATCTCCACCCGCAGTAAAACCCGCATTGTTAATAAACTCATAAGAGCCTAAAACTGCAAATTCTCCGCTATTAGCGGGGTCAGTTGAGGTTACATTAATAATATAAGGTTGTGATGTTGGGGCAGATACTCCACCACCATTTGCACCAAAAAACCCATCTCCCGTGAAGTTTGAATCATCCACGAAACCACCACTCATATTAGAGTAGTTCTCATTAGCATTTGCTCTTGCATCAGCTAAATATTTACGAATATTTGACATTTTTCAAAAATTTATATAGTTAAATAAAATTATTTTGCTCATTGACTATTCAGCAGTTTGAGGTGCATCTGTACCTCTCTTTGCTAAATACGTTTGAACTTGAAAAGCGAATAATACTCCCGCAGTAACAGTAAGAACTTTACCTACTAATGTTACAAGTTTTTTTGTATCCATATCAGAATGAATTAAGGTTAATAAATAAATTTTTGCATAATTACAGAACTATACCCTACAAATATATTATTTCAAAGCATAATTATTATTAGAAAGTATAACCTTTTTTTACAAGAAGTAGGTTGTAAATACCTTTTAAGAGCAATAATTCTTTACAATTCTATCTCTAACAAACTTTACCGCTGATTCTTGATTGTATTTTTTATTGCCTTTTAAATCTCTTTGTTGAAGCATAGGGGAAATTATCTTTCGGTAATATTTCTCTATGTAGTCATCAATAGATTCGTTTAGAAGTTTCTTATCAAAATCTCCTAAAATCTTTTCTGCATCAATATCAACAAATAAGAAAAACCTCTCGTTCCCGTTATAATACTGTTTATTTATCATCATTTCTGCTATTTTAAGATATTCAAACTTATCTTCAAACTTTTTTATATGTCTATCTACACTATCTGTATTTTTATGAAAACGAACCCAATTTAGATTTTGCCAAATTTTAGATGTTACTCTACCAATAGATTGAAAGTGCATTATAATATCTGTATCGGTATGTCTATTGGTGCATATAGCACCTACAAGGTCATTAGGTAAATGGTCAGAAATATATCTATTAATATCTTCAATTAATAATAAGCCCCCTCTATAATCTGTTAGTATTGAAAATAAGGCATCTTGAATTTCTTTTAAGGTCATTCTTACACCATCATCGTTAAATGGTCTTATTCTTCTTGCTTCAATAGTGGGATGTGCGGAAAACTTTTTTACATCTTTAAGACGTAATGCTTTATATTCTACAAACTCATCATTTACATCTAAAACTAATGCTCGTCTTGGTTTTACTCCTTTACTTGGATTACCCTTTACGTAAGAGTTAATCATTTTGGTTGTTATATATGTTTTGCCTACTCCTTTTTTACCTACTGCTACACCTAATTTTGGTTCTCTCATATTACTAAATGTTTGTGTATTTTATAATTGTGTCTTTCGATTCAAATTCTACATTATCTAAACTTATGGTTTCTTCTGTCCTTAAACTTCTATTACTAAAAGAGAAAGTCCTTATAAATAATTGTAATCTAAATGTACTATCTTCTGTTGAAAACATATTTACTTTTTCTTTTTAGGGCGACCTCTTTTTCTTTTTTTAGGCTCATCTTCTGTTGGTGTAATGTCTATTACATCTTCAACTTTATTAGTTTTTGACAATTCATTTAGTTTGGCAAGTATTGATGGGTCGCCAAATTGGGGCATACCATCAGATTTTGGTGTATCACTAAAAGTAGATTCCTCTTTCATTCCTACCATATCCCCAACCATAGATTCCGCAGTAAATTCTTCGGGTTCTACAAATTTAGGTTGCGGAGTGGGTTTTGTAGGAGAAGGAGGTGGCGGTTCGTTGTTTGGTGGTGGTGGTGGTGGTGGGGTTGATGTAGATTGTGTTTTATTTGTTTTTGATTTAGGAACAAAATTAGACTGTTCTTTCCACATTGATATTAGCTTGTTGTTTTGTTTTACAAGCTGAAAAATCATTGCCCCTTTAGTAAGTATATCAGTACCAAATGCAACTGCTAAAAATTGCTCATCAGTCATTGCAAGACCTTTCTTTTGAAAAACCCTTACCATTGGAGGTCTAACCTTTTCTACAAAGTCATCCTCTAATTTTATTGCATCACTTAATTGTGCATTATATTCTTGAACGTACTCCATTAATCCTAAAGAGTTTCCCATATCGTCAATAGGAACTTGTAAAGATGGGTCAATCTCCCCTTTCTCCATAGCTTCTGCTACTTTCTCCTCTTTGATTTTTGTTACTCTATTAGCTAATAAGTGTGCTTTACCATAGACATCTAAAACAGTATCTACCATTTGTTCGGTAGCATACATCTGTTCTTTTTTGTCTAAATTATCTATTGCGGGATTAAATGTAGAGGGTTCTTTTTCCTCTTGGTCAAAATCAGAAAAATTTGGTGCATCAAAAGTAGGTTCTTCTAATTCTGCTTCCAAACCTTGTGCATCTACATTTCCTTTAGTATAGGCTCTTTCTTTTACGGGTTCGTCTAAAGGACTAAATCCCGAATAAAAATCTTGGTTGTTTTCAAATGAAACATCTTGCAATAATTCTTGCTCCGTTGATTCTTGATTAGTTTCTTGTGCTTTGCTCATTGATTTGTTTTAATAATTTTAATTGATGTTTTATGCTTTCAAACTTTTCTATTCTTTCTAAATCTAAAGGGTGGTTTGGGTCGTAATTTTCTACATCCTTCTTATACCTCGATAAATTAGTGTTATTCTTATTTAAGACAAATGATACGTCTTTCAATGTAAATTCATAGTTATTAATAAGAATGTGTGTTATAATTCCAAGTGCGTGGGTTTTATCATTATATCTTGACGACCCATAAAGTAACTCCTTAACAGTCAACTCAAATTCTTTTGCAACAATTTTTATAATTGTTTTGGAAGTTTCATTTTGATAAGTTAGATGATTATCTTCTCTTAACTCAATAAGCATCTGTATAAAACCTCTTTCTCCTACTGCTGAAATAGTTTTATATATTTCTTCAAATACAATGGTAATACCTTTGTTGATGTTTTTGTGTGCCTTACTCATTCCCAAATTTAATATATTATTTTTAAAAATAAAAATTATCGTTTAAGAATTATTGCCCCACTTCTGCCCCAAACCTTTTTCATATTATGATAAGTATGTACGTGAGAATCCTCAATTAATAGTGCATCTTTAAATGCTTTTATGAGATTATCTAAATCGGGTCTTTGTTTGTGTGGTTGTCCATCCATTTTAAGCCTTTTCTTTTTACTCCAAGAAATAGGCATAGGAATTACAAACTTGACATCTAAATCGTCTTTTGGTTTCCATCTGCATAGAAAACAAAGCATTTTTAAATCGTCTTTAAATTTCCAATATTTATCTGTGGCGGGTCTTTTTTTCCATTTGTCGCTTTGTGTCATTCTCGGTTTAGCAACGGGAACTATATTTAAAGTAATATAAGGAAGAACAACCTTGCCATCAGCAGTAAGTTGTTGTTTTTTCGGTTTTTCTTCTTTTTTAGCGTTTATGTCAATTACTTTACCTAATTCGTGTTGTGTGTCTTTTGGTGTTTCTTTTGTACTCATATTTGATATTTATCTGTTATTGATTTTAATTTTAAAATTTCTTGACCAATTAAAAAAGAAACATCATTATCGCTTGGATAGTGAAGTCCTAAATAAACTCTACTTTCTGCAATATCATTAATAAATTGCTTACAAAAATCATAGGCTTGGGGGTGTTTATTACCAATAATGTTTAACATTACGTATGCTTGTATTGTATGACCACTTGGATATGATGGACTATGACCCGAAAAAGTATCGTATGGAAAAAGTTTTAACTTATAATATTGGGCTAATTGATAAGGTCTTGCTCTTTGATATTTTTGTTTAAGTTTTATGATTGTTGGAGAAATATCATCATTAATAGATAAACATAAATCTTTTACATCAATGCCTTTTACAGTAAACGATGAAATTATGCCTTGTAATAAATTTCTGTCATATCTTTTGTAACGTATAAAATGCTCTGAATTGCTTTCATCATATATTGACCTAACCTTTTCGACCATCTCATTAAGTTCTTGCTTAACTGTTTCAGAATTATTTAATGGAAAATCTAATTCGCTTCCATAGGTTTTATCTAATATCGGTATTACATCATCTGCGATACATTTGTCTTTTAATGTATTAAGCAGACTTTCTGATAGATTTCCGTATGTTACTTTGTTAAGCCAATCTTCCATTTCTCGTTCTATTTCCCATTAATTTATCAATTTTACTTTTTAGTTCATCCATATCAGATTGTAATTTTGTAACAATTTTACTATCTCCCTTTTTTAAAGCATCTAATCTTCTTCTATAATAATATATTGAATAGATTAAAGATGCACTTGTTAATCCTAACATCATAATAGCTACCCATCCTAATTTTGGGGTGCTATCTGTTGCACCACCCGTTGCCATTGGTGTTGCTTCTACTGTTGGTGTTGCTTCTACTGTTGGTGTTGTAGCGGGTGCGGGGGTTACTGTATTATCATCCATTATCTTGTTTTTTTAATTATGTATATTATTGTACCCGTTGTTACTAATGTTACTAAAGAAATTAAAAACAAAGGGTTTGAATACCATTTTTCTTCTATTTTTTTTGTGTTTTCTTGTTTTATTTTTGGTTTTTTCCCAATACTTGCGGTTATTACTACCTCGTCTAACTCCTCAATACCTTCACTTAAAAAAATTTCAGCTTCTTGTAATTCAGATGCTTTTTTAGTTTGCGATTCTAAACCTATAAAACTTATTTTAAATTCGTCATTCGGTTTTATGTCGTCATTATCAATCTCAAAATAACCATCTTGATTTGATGCTACTCCGAGCGTTGTTCCCTCTCCATCTCTATATAACTGAATTGTAGCTCCTTCTGTCTTTCCATAACTATCAGTAATAAAACCACTTACTTTCATTATTTTGTAATCTTTTTAAGAGTGTAATAATTAACTAAAGCACCTAAACTAAATGAAACCATAGCTAAAATTAAAAAGGTTTTATAAAGGTTTGGGTGTACTCCATTTACTCTTTTTTCATCTTTTTTTTCTCCTTCCATCATAATATATTTTTTATTTTTTCAACTGCTATTCCGTTTAATATAGAGAAAGCACCAACAACCAATAGGTTTTTAAGTGTTGTTTCTAATTTAGGTATGTAAAATTTAAATTCATCTTTATCCTCGTTTTTAGCTACTAAATAATGTGCGTATGCTTCGGTAGAAAAAATTGCAAATGTTACAAGTGCTACTATATTTCTATCTCTCATATTTCAATTCCTAAATTTAAAACTATTAGTCTTAATTTTTTTTCTTGCAATGAAACTTCAAACAATGTTACTTTCCATAATCTAAAGTTCAAACACCATTTATTTTTTTTAGCATTGCTATTCCAACTATTTATAAAATTTAATTTTTTCATACCTTTACAAGTTCTGATGAATGATGATGTATAATTCTCATTCTGTTATTTATTAGTTTAAAAACGTAAGAATATCTTGCAATTACTTTTTTTCCATCAACACGAAATTGATAAACTCCGCTTGAAATTACACAACAGTCTAATTCTTGATTAACATTATCTAATATTTCACAACTAATTTTTTTTCTATCTAAAAACATATCAAAATAATCTCTAATTTGTTTTAGACCTACTTCAAGAGGTTGACTATAAGTTCCAACTAATACTGCGTTTTGGCTATAAAAATTAACCATTTCACTCGAATTATTTGCCCTTATACTACTTGCCCAATCACTTAATATTGTAGGCACTTGTGTTGTGATTCTTACCATAATAACTTATCTGCGTAATATCCATTACTGTTTTTAACGCTTCTATCGTTTTTGTGTCTAATCTTGTATAGTTTTCTTCTTTTTGATGCAGTACCTTTTGCAACTTTACCTTTTCGTTCAAGTTCCATATATGTAGGGTAATCATTATATCCAATCGCACCTACACTTGCAACCTTAACACCTTTTTTAAAAACATCAATTTTTTTACCTTTAGTTTTGCTTGACTTAACAGTAACACCAATTTTTTTAGCTTGATTTTTAGTATATGTTTTTATTTTATATCCCACAATTAAAACATTTGAATTGTCCAACCTTTTAGTCCTTTAAAACTATCTAAATTATTTGGGTCATAGGTTAGTGCATTAGGTAAAAACTTCTTATTGCTTTTTTCAAGTGTATTTCTAATACTATCTTTTTGTTCCTCTGTCAAATTATCCATATCAATATCGTCAAAATGTCCTATTGCAAGACGTTTATTTTGACCTAAAGCTAATCCATACGTTCCACTAACTTTACTCAAATCTCCATATTTATCAAGTACTTCTTGCCTTTCCCTTGCAAGTCTATCTTCTAAACTTTCAACCCCAAAGTCAAATTCTTTTCCCGTAAAAACGGGTAATATTTTTTTTATAAAGAGGTATCCCCCGCCTAAAAACAAACCTACTACTAATATTCTTTTAATCATTTTTTTGTATAAATTAAAAGCAAATTAATTAAGTTATAAGATTTTGTTTGTTATCTTTTCCTTAATATATTAACTGCTCCAAGTGTTGCTATCAATAAAACACCGCCAATGAGTAAACCACCCATACTACTTGATTTTTTTTCTTCTTCAACTACGGGTTTTGCTTCTAACACTTCTTCCTTTTCTAATTTCTTTT
>Ga0181369_1000094_pt1 | contig 23720 bp, 24 predicted proteins | sample LowvirmetaG_8_FD_130088 | JGI IMG/M metagenome (GOLD analysis project Ga0181369, IMG submission 130088) | Marine viral communities from the Subarctic Pacific Ocean - Lowphox_04 viral metaG | ecosystem: Environmental > Aquatic > Marine > Oceanic | place: Subarctic Pacific Ocean | collected... | reverse complement strand
GAAAAGTGTCCTAGACAATGGAAACTTTCTTATATTGATAAATTAGCTCCATTTACTCACAATATAGCAACTTGCTTTGGAACCGCATTTCATGAAACATTACAAGAATATTTAACTGTAATGTATACTGATTCTGTTAAAGCAGCTAATCAAATTGATCTTCGTGATATGTTGTTAACATGTTTAAAGATAGAATATCAAAAAGGAGTAAAGGCAAATAATGGCGAACATTTTTCTAATCCAGCTGAATTAGCAGAACATTTAGAAGATGGTGTACAAATTCTAGAATGGTTCTCTAAAAGAAGAGCTCAATATTTTTCTACTAAGAATATGGAATTAGTTGGTATAGAAGTAGAATTAGGTGTTCCAGCTTCATCAGTTAATAGAAATGTATATTGGTATGGCTTTATAGATATAGTAGTTAGAGATACCGTTCAAAATAAAATAAAGATACTAGACATTAAAACTAGTAGAATGGGTTGGAATAAATGGCAAAAAGCAGACAAACTAAAAGCTGCTCAATTGGTTGCATATAAAAAATATTTTTCAGATCAATTTGGTACTCCTATTGATAATATTGATATAGAATTCTTTATAGTGAAACGAAAATTACTAGAAGAATCAATGTTTCCTCAAAAAAGAATACAATTATTAAATCCAGCATCTGGATCAGTTACAAGAAAAAAAATACAACGAAGTATTGACACATTTATTGAATATTGTTTTGACAAAGATGGTAATAAACAGAAAGATAAAAATTATTTGGCTGTAGCTGGTAAAGGTGCAAAACATTGTAAATGGTGTCCTTTTAAGACAGATTATGAAAATTGTCCTAAAGAAAATAGGATTCGTGAATAAATTTTAATATAATATAAATAAAAGGAATATATATGAATGGATTATTATTAGAAGCATTATATACAAAATATCGTGCTGATAAAGCTGATGCACTTGCTAGATTAGATATTTACCTAAACAATTCTGTTGGAATTGGAGAACATCCACAACATACAGAAGAAATGGATAATATAGTAGCACAATTTGCAGACGCACAAGATAAATTAGAAGCATTGAAAATGATGATATCTGCCGTAGGATATAGTAAATCTGATCCAGTAAAACAAGTTATTAAAGGATAAATGAGAATTGCAGTAATTGGAAATAAAGAATGGCAAAATAAAAGAAAAGTACAAAAAGTACTTTCTGAATTAAAAGACAAATTTAGTCAAGAATTAATTATTGTATCAGGAGGAGGCTCTGAAGGAGCTAATCATATGGTTAAAAAATTTGCATTAGAATTTGGAATATCATATGAAGAGTATAATCCATCATATACAGGAAGAAATTTATATTCAATGTTGCCAGAATCATATTATGGAAAGAAATATCACTTTTCTCAATTATTGCATAGAATGAGAATATTAGCTGAAAATTGTGATTATATGATTATTTTAAATAATCAAAATGATATGAATCCGCAATTACAAACAGCATATAATAAGATACAAAAACTAAAAAAGCCAGTTGTTGTATTAGGTTAATATTTATAAGAAAGTTATAAGGAAATTAATGGAGTTACCAAAATTAAAAAAACTAGACCCAACAAAACCAAAAAAGAAGAAAATATTACTATTAGCAGATGATTTTAGATTACCATCTGGTATTGGAACTATTTCAAAAGAAATTATATTAAATACTGTTGATCATTATGATTGGATTCAAATTGGAGCTGCGGTAAATCATCCTGATGCTGGTAAAGCGTTTGACGTTTCGAAGGAAGTACGAGAGACAACCGGTATTCATGATGCAGATGTAAAAATTATACCATATAATGGATATGGTGACAGAAATATATTATTTTCATTATTAAATAGTGAAAAACCAGATGCAATATTTCATTTTACCGATCCTAGATATTGGGGGTGGTTATATCAATTAGAGCATGAAATAAAAACAACATATGGCACTCCAATTGTATATTATTCAATTTGGGATGACTTACCATATCCTATGTGGAATTCACCATTTTACGGTAGCTGTGACTTAATAATGGGAATTTCTAAACAATCTGATAATATACATCGAGAAGTGTTGGAACAGAACGAATTTGGCGTCTATGATTATGACGTAGAAGATACAACAAAAAATCCAGAATTGGAGTGGGATGAAGTAATTACCGGATATGTTCCCCATGGATTGAATTCAAATATATTTAAACCAATTCCAGAAACAGATGAGTTATATCAAAAATATTACAATGAAATAAAAGTAAAAAATAAAGTAGATTTTGTTTTATTTTGGAATAATAGAAATATAAGAAGAAAACTGCCAGGTGATGTGATTCTAGCATTTAAACATTTTAGAGATCGTCTTCCAGAAGATCAAAAAGACAATGTTTTATTACTTATGCATACACAACCAGTAGACCAAAATGGTACAGATTTAAGAGCAATTTGGGAAAATATAGCTCCAGAGTGTAAATTATTATTTTCAGAAGCAAAAGTTGGAGCTGCTGATTTAAATGCAATATATAATGTAGCAGATGTTACTATAAATATTGCATCTAATGAAGGCTGGGGTTTAAGTAGTACAGAATCATTATTAGCTGGAACTCCTATTATTAATAATGTAACTGGCGGATTACAAGATCAGTGTAGATTTGAAGATGAAAATGGCAAATGGATAACATTTGATGATGTATTTTCCACTAATCATACCGGAAAGTATAAAAAACATGGAACATGGGTAAGACCTGTATTTCCGTCGAATAGATCATTACAGGGATCTCCAATGACACCTTATATATTTGATGATAGAGTAAATTTTGAGGATGTAGCAGACGCAATACAAAGATGGTATGATACAAAGCCAGATATAAGAAATAAATGTGGATTAGATGGACGAGAATTTTGTTTAAATGATGGTTTAACATCAAAACAAATGGCAGACAAAATGGTTGAAATGATGAATTTTTTATTCGATAATCCAAAAGAAAAACGACCAAGATATACATTAAGTAAAGTAGAATCAGTAACATATAAAGAAATGGGTATAGTATGAGAACATGTATAATTTCAAGTCCAGTAGCAACACAATCAGGTTACGGACATCACGCTCGAGAATTTATTACAAATGCATTTAAATATAAAAACAATGATTGGAATATAAAATTAGTATCAATGCCATGGGGACACACACCATTTACATACCCATTGCCAATTGAATGGATGAAAAATATAATTCCATTACCACTAAGAGAACAGCCAGACATATGGGTACAAATTACAGTACCAAATGAATTTCAACCAGTTGGTAAATTCAATATAGGAGTTACAGCTGGCACTGAAGGAGATGTATGTCCAGAAGCTTGGATAGAATCAATTAATAAAATGCAACTAATAGTAGTTCCATCTGAATTTACTAAAAGATCTTTTGAAAATACAGCTGAAAAACATAAATTAACAATTACAACTACAATAAAGGTTATTCCAGAATATTTTAATGAATCAGTTTATAATAAAAATAATAATACTACAAACATATTAGAATTAAAAAATATTAAAGAGTCATTTTGTTTCTTATTTGTAGGACATTGGTTGCAAGGTCAATTGGGAGAAGATCGAAAAAATATAACAGGAATGTTACATACGTTTTTTGATACATTTAAAAACAAGAATAATCCACCAGCAATGATATTAAAAACATCTGGAGCTACATATTCTATTGTTGATAAGAATGAAATAACAAAAAATGTTAATCAACTAAAAAAGTTATTTCCAAAGAATACTAAATTACCAAATGTATATATATTACATGGAGATTTAACTGATAATGAAATGAATGCATTATATAATGATACAAAGATAAAATCTATGGTGTCATTTACAAAAGCAGAAGGATTTGGAAGACCATTATTAGAATTTACAACAACTGGTAAACCAGTTATAGCGCCACATTATTCTGGACCAGCTGATTTTTTACATAAAGAATATATAACAGAACTACCTGGAGGATTAACTCCAATACACCCAACGGCACAAAATGATTTTTTAATTGGTGACGCAAAATGGTTTACTCCAGACTATAAATACGCATCTAAGGTATTTAAAGAAATAGTTAAACATTATAATAAGTTTTTATCTAGATCAAGAAAACATATTAAATATTCAAATGATAATTTTTCAAGTGCAGCTGTTACTAAGCATTATGCTGAGTTATTTAAGTATATTGAAACTAAAATTGGAAGTGTTCCAATACATCAACCACTAAATCTTCCGTCATTAAATAAAATAGAATTACCAAAATTAAAGACAGTATGAAAATAGGATATTTTATAACAGCATGTAATGAGTATGATGAATTAGCTAAATTATTAGTTTTACTTCGAACCAATATTCTAAAAACTGATTGTATTGGAATATTATTAGATGAAGATAATTGTACTGAAGAAGTACGAGGATTATGTAATCAATTTTTAATTCCAAATGATTCTGCATTTAGAGTAATTTATAGTAATTTAAACAAAGACTTTGCATCATTTAAAAATCTAGGATATCATTTATTTGAAGATTGTGATTGGATTTTTAATATAGATGCGGATGAATTACCATCTTCTATATTATTAAAAAATATACATCAAATTATAGATGTTAATCCAGAAACTGAATTATTTTATGTGCCAAGAATAAATACTGTAGAAGGATTAACGCAGTCTCATATTGACAAATGGGGATGGAAAGTTAATGATGAAGGTTGGGTCAATTGGCCAGATTACCAAGGAAGAATATATAAAAGACAACATAATATAGAATGGAATGGAAAAGTTCATGAGCAAATAAAAGGAATGAAAAAATATTCACATTTGCCACCTAAAGAAGAATTTGCATTTCATCATCCTAAAACTATTGAAAAACAAGAGAAACAAAATAAATTATATGAAACTATTTGAAAATAGATAGAATTTTATTATAATATATAAAATAAAAAGAGTAAATATGAAATATGTAAAAGATAAAATTACTGATTTAAGATTAAAATATGTTCAATCACTAATCTTAAGTAAAGTTGGTAAGTATATGAAATTAAAGCATGGGGCTAAAACATGGACTCCAGGCGAAGATTGGGTTCAATATTCAGGACCATTTATAAATGAGGATGAATATAAAGCAGCAATAGAAAGCTTATTATCAGAATGGTTAATATTTGGTAAGAAAGGTAGAAAATTTGAATTAGAGTTTGCCGACTTATTAGGAAAAGAATTTGGAATATTAACTAATTCTGGTAGCTCAGCAAATTTATTAATGGTAAGTTTACTAAAAGCTAATAAGTCAGAATTTAATTTACCAGATGGTGCTAAATTTATTACTCCAGTAGTTTGTTTTCCTACTACAATTAATCCATTAATTCAAAATGGATTTCAACCTGAATTTGTAGATGTTACTCTTCCAAACTTACATATTGATCTTGATCAAGTAGAAAATTTATTAAAGAAAGATAAAAAACGTGAGATTCGTGGAATTATATTTGCTCATGTATTAGGTAATCCTCCTGATATGGATAGATTAATGAAGCTAGTAAAAAAATATGATTTAGTATTTCTAGAAGATTCATGTGATGCATTAGGATCAACATGGGACAATAAACCATTAGGTAGTTTTGGAGATGTATCAACATGTTCTTTTTTCCCAGCACATCATATGACAATGGGAGAAGGAGGATTTGTAGCTACAAATTCAAATAAAGATAGAATGACATTAGCTAGTCTTAGAGATTGGGGAAGAGCCTGTTATTGTAATTCAATGAAACCAGGTAATGTAACTTGTGGTACCGCATGCGGAATGAGATTTGGCTCATGGTTTCCAAATCAACCAGATATAACATATGACCATAGATATGTATTTGACGAAATTGGTTATAATTTAAAGCCATTAGAATTACAAGCTGCAATGGGACTTAAACAATTAGATAAACTAGACTATATGCATTCTAGAAGAAAACATAACTTTAATAGAATGCATGAAATATTTTCTAAATTTGATTGTATGTTTCATTTACCATCTGCAGACGAAAAAGCTGATGTTTCTTGGTTTGGATTCTTAGTTACATTAAGAGATAAAGTTCCATTTAAGAAATCTAGTTTAATTAATCATTTAGAATCAGCAAAAATTCAAACAAGAAGTTATTTTACTGGTAATGCATTATTTCATCCAGCATATCAAAAATTAGCAAAAAATTACAAAGATCCAGCTGGAGAATTTCCAGTTGCAACTAAATCAACCAAAGATACATTTTTTGTAGGAGTTTGGCCTGGTATGACAGATGAGCAATTGGATTATGTGGAACAGGTATTACATAAATTTTGTAATCAATATAATATAAGTGTTCCATATGATGAAAGAGACTAAAATAGCATTTTTAACAGAGATGGGATTCACCGGTAAAATTGATGAATCTCATCCTAATATGCGAACAGAGTTTGCATGGATGAATGCATTAAATGCAGATCACTTTCCTATATCACAATATCAATTAGTTTCTGGATATTCTCATGTATTTATAATATTTCCCAAAGGACAATTGAATTTAAATGCTGTAGCAGCAAAACTATCTAATATACCAAATCCGCATTCTGAACTATTAAATAGTAATTGGTTATCTGAATTAAATTTTAAGAATTCTAATACATTCTATGTACAAGAAGGTCCTACATGGATGTTTACAGAATTAGAAGTTCAAGATCAATTTAATTTTTATAATATGTTAACATCAGTAGATGCTATATATGCACATAATGAATATGATATGAAATTCTATAAAGGATTAGTTCCAAGTCAAGCAGTTCATGTTATGCCAACATTAATGATTGAAGAGCGTATAAAAGACATAGTTCCAACAAAACAAGACAAAGTTCTAATTGGTGGTAATTTTGCTAGATGGTATAATGGATTTCAAAGCTATCTAATAGCATCTGAATTTAAAGTTCCAATATGGACTCAAGAATCTCACGCAAAACGAGAAAACGAAGACCAAGTACCTAATTTAATACATTTACCTAGAGTTAGTTGGTTAGATTGGATGAATGAAGTAGCATCATTTAAATATGCAGTTCATTTAATGCCAACTATTGCAGCTGGAACATTTAGTTTAAATTGTGCATATTTTGGAGTTCCGTGTATAGGCAATGAAAAAGTTGATACTCAAAGAATATGTCATCCAGATTTATGTGTAGATGTAGATGATTTAGAATCTGCTAGAAAATTAGCTAGAAAATTAAAAAATGATATAGAATTTTATAATGAATGTAGCAAAAAGTGTAAAGAACTATATAGAATTCATTACGATATAAATGTATGGAAAAGAAAAATAAATTTGTAATCATTACTCCTTCATATAATAATGAAGATTGGGTTGAAGCTAATTTAGCTAGTATGTTAAATCAAACATATACCAATTGGCGAAATATTTATGTCAATGATTGTTCAACAGATAATACATTAAAAAAAGTTAATGATATTGTTAAAGATAACAAAAAATTTACTATAATTAGTAATAAAGAGAATAAAGGAGCTACGTATAATTATGTTAATTTTTTAGATCAAATTAAAGATGATGAAATTATTATACATTTAGACGGCGACGACTGGCTTATTAACGAGCAAGTATTAGAAAAATTAAACAAATTTTATAATGATAATGACGTATGGATGACATACGGAGGATTTGTATGTTGGGATGGAAATGAAACAACAGTAGGAAATCCTCAAAATACAGCATATCCAGATATTGTTCATACATATAAATTATATAGAAAAGACGTTTGGAGAGCATCTCATTTACGAACTTATAAAGCAAAACTTTTTAAAAATATTGATACAAAAGATTTTACATCGAATATTGATAACAAATTATATTGGCACGCTAGTGACTTAGCATGGGCATATCCTTGTTTAGAAATGAGCGGTAAAGACAAAATTGGAGTAGTAGATTTTTATACCCATGTTTATAATCAAACACCAGACAATCAAGTTCGTACAAAAGAACGAGAATCTATAGATAATAGTATTTTTGAAAATGAAATTAGAACAAAACCAATATATAAACAATTGGATTCATTAGACAATATATCTGAAAAGTTGCCACAAATAAATACATTTGGAGATAATAAAGAAAGGCATACTATACCTAAATTATTTTCGTATTGTTACAATCAATCAATTGGAGAATTTAATTTAACGATTTTACAAGATGAAAATATATTAAATTATTTAGAAAATAAAATTGAAATAGACAATACAAAACCAGTAATTGCAATATTAGCAGAAGGCCCACATCTATTTAATCAACAGGCTATTTACGATCGAATACAACAAGATTATCAAAAATTTGATAAAGTATTGGGATGGCACGAGTCTTTGTTTAATCTCCCTAATTTTAAATTTAAACCTATATCAGAAATATCTCAATGGAGTGCTTTACCAAATGAATTAGATACTAATCAATTTCAAATTTATAATAAGAATAAAATGACATCTTTTATAACTTCTAATAAAAATATGTGTGATGGACATCAATTTAGATTAGATTGTTTAAATAAGATACAACAAAAATCTTTAAATGTAGATCTATATGGAAGAGGTATTAATGAAATTGATTCAAAACTACAAGGATTAAAAGATTATAGATTTTGTATTGCAATGGAAAATGACCATGCAAATAATTATTTTACAGAAAAGTTATTAGACTGTATGTTGTCTGGAACAATACCAATATATCATGGATGTAAAAATATTGAAAAATACTTTGACATAAACGGTATAATAACATTTGAAACTGTTGATGAGCTTGTAGATATTTTAAATAATTTAACTGAAAAAGATTATAAATCAAGACTATCATCTATACAAAAAAATTATGAAATTGCGTTAACATGGTGGGAAGATAATGACAGGTTATTTGATAAATACTTAAAGGAGTTTATATAATGGATATTATAATTTTTTCAAAAGATAGAGCATTTCAATTATATACATCGTTAGAAACAATACAAAAACATGTATCTAATATAAATAATATATACGTACAGTTTGCATATTCAAATGAAAAATATTTAGCTGGATATGAGAAGTTAAATAAAATATTTAATGATGTAACATTTATTGACGAAACTCTTCATGGATTTCAAAATACAATGTATGCATTATTGGATAGTGAAGTACAATCTGAAAATGTGATGTTAGAAGTAGATGATACTATATATTATAAAGATTTAGATTTAAAGAAATGTAGCGATATTTTAGATAAAAATATAGATGCTGGAAAATATGGATTTGGATTTGATTATACAATTTTTAATAAATCATACTTTATTGATCATGATACTCATTTATCAATTAATAGAACAAATACGTATGATAGAGAACTAATTGGTTTAGTACTTAATTATCCATTTAATGCCAGTAGTGCAATACATCGAAAAAAAGACTTATTATCATTATTAACATCTAATCAAATAAATACTCCAGTTGAATTAGAAATAAAAGGATCTACTTCTGAAATTTTTAACAAATATACAACTAATTTATATAATAAAACAGAAGTAGTAAAACAAATACATACTAATAATTCATTGAATCGTTATGAACAAGTATATGATATTGAAACATTAAACAATTTTATATTAAATGATGAAGTTACTGATATTAGTAAATTTAATATTGAAGATTTTGATACTGATATGAGATGGTTTAATGGTGAAAATATAGGTAGATTTCCTATTTTTCCATGGGAAGTACCTCCAAAACATCATAAAGATATTATTGAATCTAGAAAAAAAATATTAATATCAGATAACTGGTGGGGGAACACAAAAGATAACGTCATTGGAATTCCGTTAACAAAAGAATCGCCAGAATGGAAATCATCAACACCTACTCCAGCTGATCAATTAATTGATTTAGGTCAAAGAGGGCCATTCGTTAATAGTTTTCGTGATTACAATAAAGATGAAAATTTAGAAAATTATTTAAAAGGTAAACGAATAGCGTATGTTTGCCCTTCACCACATCTAAAAGGAAAAGGATTAGGAAAGTTAATTGATTCATATGACATTGTTGTAAGAATAAATCAAGCATATGATATGAAAGAGCAAGATTGGGAGGATTATGGAAAAAGAACAGATATTGTAATGAATTGTTTAAATCATATTAAAATAGATGCATTGAAAGAGAATATGACTTTTGCAGAATCATTAAAATATATTATATGTCCAATGGTATCAATGTGGGATATACAGCGAGTAGATGATTTTTTAAACACAACAAAAGCACCATGGCATAATGTTTGTGATGGTTACTTATTTAAATGTTTTAATGAAATTGGAACAACTGCAAATACTGGATTAATGGGTATAATAACATTGTTAAATTACAATGTAAAAGAATTATTTGTTACAGGTATGACTTTTTTCAATATGAATACATTTGGAAAAGTATATAATGACACATATCATGACGCAGCTGCTAAAGCTGGTAACTTTAGTTCAACAGAAAATAAAACTCCAGATATTGGTGAAATGAGAATGGATATACATCATCAACAACCACAAATAGACTTTTTTCAACGAATGGTAGATAAATATCATAACAACCCGTTAACATTAGATGATTATTTAATAGAAAATTTTGTAAAATGAAAAAAATTATAGCAATGATTCCTGTTAGATTAGGAAGCAAAAGAGTGCCTAATAAAAATTTAAGATTACTAGGTAATAAACCATTAGTAGCTCATATAATCGAAGCAGCTAAAGAAGCTAATGTATTTGATGAAATTGTTATAAACTCAGAATCAGATATATTCAAGGAAATAGCAGATGAATATGGTGTAAAATTTTATAAAAGACCAGAACATCTTTCAACAGATCAAGCTACGAATGATGATTTTACATTAGATTTTATGCATAATATTAATGGAGATATGTTAATTCAATTATTAGCAACATCACCATTTATAACCAGTACTCAAATAAAAGAATTTGTAAGTAAGTCTTTGAGATATGATACATTGATATCTACTAGCAAAGTAAAAATTGAATCTATATATAAAGATCAACCTATTAATTTTAATCAAAAAAAGCAATCGCCTCCAAGCCAGTTGTTAGAACCAGTATATGCATACGCATGCTCCTTAATGGCTTGGCAGTATGATAACTATATGATGAATATGGACGAATATGGATGTGGGTATCATGGCGGAGAAGGAAAAATAGGATTCTTTGAACTAACTGGGTATGCAACTGTTGATATAGACGAAGAAGATGACTTTTTATTAGCAGAATCAATAATAGCGGCTAAACCAAAAGATCCACAATATTACAAACCTGGTAAAGTATTTGATCATAATGTAGAACGAGTATTAGCTCAAGACGGAGTTGTTAATAATAACTTATATGATTTTAATAAAGAAGTAACTAAAGTCCAAGATATTATAGATTCAAATCCTAGCAATGAATCATGGTCACATACAGTAATAAATTCTAAATCTACTAGATCAACATTAATAGGTCAAATGCCAGGGGAAGGAAATAGATTACATTATCATAATGATTGGGACGAATGGTGGTATATTATCAAAGGAGAATGGGATTGGTTTGTAGACGGTAAAACGATGAATGTAAAAGAAGGCGATATAGTTTTTATTGAAAGAAATAAACGACATAAAATTACAGCTGCAGGTAATGAGCAAGCAATACGATTAGCAGTAAGTAGAGACGATGTAGATCATATATATGAATAGAACAAGTGTATTTAATATTAAGATAGACTTTGATAAAAGTCAAGGTAGTTATGTATATGATAAAAATACTGGATATAACTATTTAGACTTTATGGGTATGTACTCATCATTACCAATTGGATATAATCATCCTATATTTGATACTAAAGAGTTTAAAGAAGAAATACATCGGGTATCTAAACTTAAAATAGTTAACTGTGAAATGCTAAGTGATGAATTTGATGAATTCTATAAAGTATTTAAAAAATTTACATCTATGGGTAAATATGAAAATTATCATTTTACTTGTACGGGAGCATTAGCTAATGAAGCTGCAATTAAAACAGCAATGTGGTATAAAGGTCCTAGACCAGATGGATATGTATTATCTATTAAAAATAGTTTTCATGGTATCAATTCAGTTGGTAATATTATTACATCTAGATTTCCAGGAGTCAAATTAAGACAAGGAGATATTCCGGGAGAGTATAATTGGCCAGTTGCTAATACAATTAAAGATGCTATTAGTCATGTAAAATCAAATCCATATAATTTGCAAGGAGTTATTATAGAACCTATACAAGCAACATATGGTGATAATTATTTAAACAAAAAAGAATTACAATTATTATCAAAGATATGTAAACAACATGACATTCCATTAATATTTGATGAAGTTCAGACAGGGTTTGTATCATCTGGAACAGTATGGTATTCAGAGCAATTAAATATAGAACCAGATATTATTGTATATGGAAAGAAATCTCAAGTATCAGGAATAATGGTAAAAAAGTCTCACTCTAAAGTATTTGAAAATCAAAAGAGACTATCAGTAACATATGACGGAGATTTAGTTGATATGATTAGATGTAAATATATTATTAATACTATTACTAACGATCAGCTAAAAAAGAATGTTAATAAGCAAGGTAAGAAGCTATATAAAGAACTAAAAAAAATATCTAATATATATAACGTAAGACAATCTGGATTGTTAATTGCATTTGATTTTAAAACTACAGAAGATCGTAATACATTTTGTGATACTCTATTTTTAAATAAAATGATATGTAATCCAACTGGAACTCATAGCGTAAGAATGAGACCAAATTTAGCTGTAACTTCTGCAGAAATAAATACAGCATTACAAATAATTAATTCTAGTTTAAACTAGGAAATTTCCAAAAAAATTATTATATTAAAAATAAAAAGGATACTATATGAGTCATATTGATTTTGAAAACTTAGAAGATAAATTTGAAAAAACTCTAACTACTAGAGAATGGAAAAAATTTGAAAAAGACTTTGCATCTAGTAGTGATATATATTTAGTTGCAAATGGAGGCCTATGGGCAGTAGCAAATCACGCAGCAGATGATTGTACAAGACTATTTGCTAAAGCTAATATACAAAAAAATATTAAATCATTAGATAGTCAATGTTTAATAACCAGTATAGCTAATGATTATGGATATAATAACTTATTTTTAAGTTGGTTAGAATTACAAAAAAAGACTGGAGCTATGAAAAAAGATGCAATGATTGTTGCACTATCATGTTCTGGAGGATCTAAAAATGTTGTTTCATGTTGTCATTGGGCTAAGAAAAATGGATTTAAAACTGCAATGATTGCAGGACAAGATAGACAATTATTAGAATCAGATATAAACAATATTGTTTTAGATTGTAAATATTTTCACACTGTTGAAGTATTAACATTAATTTTATTTTATGATTTAATTCATGCGTGTGGCGCAAAGTGTCCTTCGATAAAAGCTGAAGTTATAAGAAAAGGAACTGCATTACCTTTATCAAGGAATCCTTTAAAGTAGTGTTTGATTTTTCTAATAAAAATATATTAGTTACTGGAGGTACCGGTGGTATTGGTAGTTCTATAGTTAAATTATTTAAACAATATAACGGCAATGTTATAAGTATAAATTCATCTCATACTGATTTTAGATCTACTAATGATATTATATCAATGTTACATGATTTGCCTACTATTGATATTTGTATAAATTGTGCAGGTATTAATGTTATTGGTGATCTTCATACTATATCAGAAGAAACATATGATGACATCATGCAAATTAATGTAAAGGCTCCATTTTTGATTTCACAATATGTATCAGGTTACATGAAAAGTGGATATGGCGGCAAAATTGTTAATATTTCATCTATATGGGGAGAAAAGACAATATCAAAAAGATTATGCTATACAACATCAAAAGCTGCATTAATAGGAATGACAAAAACATTAGCTGTAGAATTAGCAAAATATAATATACTAGTTAATACTGTATCTCCTGGATTTACTGATACGGAATTAACTAGATCTATATTATCAAAACCTGCAATAAATGAGTTAATAGAAAAAGTCCCATTACAAAGAATGGCTAGTCCAGATGAAATTGCTAATACTGTTTTATTCTTAAGTAGTGATTTAAATAGTTATATTACAGGCCAAAATATTATAATAGATGGAGGATTTTCAGTTACATGATTATAAAATCATCAATACGAGACTATTCAGTAGAGTTTCATAATAGCTTTATTGATTCAATTGATCAAATATATAATGAAGGCGATATTATTATATTTGATAGTATGATTTATAAACCCGAATTACAAAATTATAAATCTATACAATTATATAATATAACAGAACAAACAAAAGATTTTAGTAATATATCTGCAATATTAAATTCAGTTATTGGAAGATTTAATAAAAATAATAAACTAATTGCAATAGGCGGAGGCATTACACAAGATATTGTAGGATTTGTTTCTTCAATATTGTTTCGAGGCGTAGAATGGATATTTTACCCTACTACATTATTAGCTCAAGGAGATAGTTGTATTGGAGGAAAGACTTCAATTAACTTTAATACATATAAAAATCAATTAGGTAATTTTTATCCTCCTTCTCATATTATTATATGTAATGAATTTCTAGATACTCTTACAGAAAGAGATATTAAATCTGGATTAGGTGAAATGTTACATTTCTTTTTAGTATCTAGCAAAGCTGATTATGAGTTCTTTATAAAGAATCAACATGATTTTAAAAAATTAACTACAAGATGTCTAGATATTAAACGCACGTATGTAGAAATAGATGAATTTGATAAAAACGAGCGACTCATATTAAATTACGGTCATACATTTGGACATGCTATTGAATCAGTTACAAATAATAAAATTGCACATGGTATTGCAGTTTCAGTTGGTATGGATGTAGCTAATTTTATTTCGTATAAAAAAGGATATATAACATATGAATTATTTAAACGAATACAAAAAACATTGAGTAGTATATATTATGATATTAAGTTGCCTAATATAGAACAACTAATTATTTCTTTAAAGAAAGATAAAAAAAATATTAGTAATAAATTGAATTGTGTATTAACTAAAGGCCCTGGCAATATGTTTTTAGAAGAAGTTGAATACGATAAAATAAAGTTATATCTTAAGGAATATAATGATAAAAGATAAATCAATATTAATTACTGGCGGAAGTAGTATGGTTGGAAAGCATATGAAAGAGATACTTCCACCTGGATATAATGTTATATATATTGACAGTAGCTATTGTGATTTAACAGATATGAAAGCAGTTCGATGGCTAATTTCTTCTATTGAACCAGATCATGTAATACATTTAGCTGCTAAAGTAGGAGGCATACAAGATAACATAAAGAAACCTGCAGAATATTTTAATGACAACATATTAATGAATACTGTCTTAATAAAAGTATGTCAAGAATATAAAATAAAAAGATTTACTGGAATATTAAGTACATGTATTTATCCAGATGTATTAGATACATACCCAATGTTAGAAGAAGACATACATAAAGGACCTCCAGCACCAACTAATTTTAGTTACGGATATGCAAAAAGAGCAATGGCAGTACAAATTGATGCACATAACAAACAATATGGTACGAAATATAATTATTTAATTCCATGTAATTTATTTGGAGAGCATGATAATTTTAATCATACTACTAAAATGCATTTTATTACAGCATTACTTAAAAAAATAAAAGATGCAAATAAAGAGTTGTATTTGTTAGGAACTGGAACTCCATTAAGACAATTTATGTATGCAGGTGATTTAGCAAAAATATTAATTGAAGTGATTGATAAAGATATTACAGAAAGTTTTAATATAGCACCAGATTGGAATTATAGTATACATAAAATGGCTGAAATTGCATTAAATATATTAGATAAAGATCTTAAAATTGTATATAGTAAACCAGAATTAGACGGACAATATCGTAAAGATGTATCTAATAAAAAAATGAAAGAACTATTGCCTAATTTTAAATTTACTAGTTTTGAAACTGGAATAATGAAAGTGTATAATGAAATCTAAAGTAGCATTAATAACAGGAATAAATGGACAAGACGGTTCATATTTAGCAGAATTCTTATTAGAAAAAGGATATGAAGTATGGGGTATACTTAAAAGAAACTCTGTAGCAGAAAATCAAACAGCAAGGATTCCAGATAATATATTTAAACAACTTAAATTAGAATATGGTGATATGACAGATATGTCATCATTAATCAAAATATTACAAAAAGCTCAGCCAGATGAAATATACAATTTAGCTGCACAATCTCATGTTCGTATAAGTTTTGATCAGCCTATATATACTGCTAATGCAACTGGTTTAGGTACATTAAATTTACTAGAAGCTATAAGATTAACAAGTCCAACTTCAAAAATATATCAAGCTGGCAGTTCTGAAATGTTTGGGAATAGTATTGATAGTGATGGATATCAAAGAGAGACTACACTTATGAAGCCAGTCTCTCCATATGGATGTGCTAAAGTATTTAGTCATAATATATGTACAAATTATAGGAATGCATATGGAATGTTTATTTCGAATGGCATTCTTTTTAATCATGAATCTCCAAGACGAGGTACAAATTTTGTAACAAATAAAGTTGTTAAAGAAGCAGTTAAAATTAAATGTGGATTATCAACTAGTTTATCTTTAGGAAATTTAGATGCTAGCAGAGATTGGGGACATGCAAAGGATTATGTAAAATGTATGTGGTTAATGTTACAACATGATAAGCCAGATGATTTTGTTTGTGCAACTGGTATATCACATACAGTAAAAGACTTAGTTGAATATGTATTTGGTAAATTAGATTTAAATTATACAGAGTATATTAAGTTAGATGAAAAATTTTATAGAGCTGAAGAATTAGAGTTTCTTAAAGGAGATTGTTCAAAAGCTAAAAAAATATTAGGATGGGAACATGAATATACATTTGAAACAATGTTAGATGAAATGATATTGTATTGGCAAAATCTCCCAATAAAAAATATGTTTTAATAAGGAAAATATGAAAAAAGTAGTATACGTTACAGGATGTTTAGGTTTTATAGGATCTTATGTAACAAGATTATGTTTAAAAAAAGGATGGTATGTAAAAGGCATTGATAAAATGACTTATGCAGCAAATAAACATTTATTAGAAGAATTCAATAAATATGATAACTTTTCATTTGTAAAATGTGATATTAATGATTTAGAATTTTTATATGATTGTGATTATATAATTAATACCGCAGCTGAAACTCATGTTGGTAATAGTATAGTTAAAAATGATGATTTCGTACATTCAAATATTAATGGTGTTCATAATATTTTAGAATTAATTAGAAATTATCGTTCAGAAGGAAAAACAATACCAACATTAATACATTTTAGTACTGATGAAGTTTATGGAGATATAGATGCTGGACTGCATACTGAAACTCATTTACTAAAACCCAGCAACCCATATTCAGCAACTAAAGCTGCAGCAGATCAATTAATTTTAGCTTGGGCAAGAACATATAATTTACCATATGTAATTGTAAGACCAACTAATAATTACGGAGAAGGACAATATGTTGAAAAGTTAATTCCAAAAGCTATAAAATATTTAGAGCTAGGAAGAAAAATTCCATTGCACAATAACGGGTCTCCAGTTCGAACATGGCTCCACGCAGAAGATACAGCTCAATCAATTATTGAAATAATCGATTCAAATATAGTTAATGAAATATATAACATCTCCGGAGGTTTTGAACAAACTAACTTGGAAACAATCAAAAAACTTATTATATTATATTATAATAGTGATAAAGATATTTCAGAATTATTAGACTTATCATATAGTCGACCAGGACAAGACATTAGATATGCATTAGATGATTCTAAATTAAGATCAATAGGTTGGTATCCAAAAAAAGATTTTGATATTGAACTACCTAATATAATAGAATATTACAAAAATAAATTTATATGGTAAATTATGGCACTTTTTAGAATACAACATAACGACTTTGAACAACGATTTAATTTTGATCATTTTGATACACTACACCCAAATGAATGGGAAAATGATAATAGGATAAACGAAGCAGGCTGGGAAGAACGTTATAATTACGAAGCATTATTAATTAATAATATAATTAAAGAAAATACACATATAAAAAATGTATTAGAAATAGGATCAGGTCCAGGAGTATTATCACAAAAAATACAAGAATCTCATCCTAACTTAAATTATCATCTTATTGACAAACTACATGCAAAGAAATATTTTGACGAACAAAATTTTAAAGGTACATTTTTTGTTAAAGATTTATCTAATAGTTTTGATACTACAGGATTATTAGATCAATATGATTTAGTTATAACAAATGATTTTCTAGAACATGTATTAAATCCATCTATAATTGTTCAAACTATATACAATTTAACAAATAAAGATTCTATATATTTTATTAGTAATCCAAATTGGAGAATGGCTCATCAATGGGTATATAGAGGACTATTTGATTTTGATAATTTTATATATTTTCTATATACACATAAATTTGGATTAGAAGGATTTTATGGATCACAATTAAAAACACCCCCATACCCAAAAATTGATAGTGAGAGTATGTTACCAGAAGAACATTTAACAGATTGGAATCATTATATGATTTTTAAACATAGGACAAATATATGAGCAATTTAAAAAAACGAATAACAGAAATTGCATACAAGAATAAGTTAAGTCATTTAGGAAGTTATCTTTCTTCAGTTGATATTATTGATAAAATATATAAAACAAAAGATAAAGAAGATATTTTTATATTATCATCTGGACATGCAGCATTAGCTTTATACGCTGTAATAGAAAAATATGAAGGTAAAGATGCTGAAGAGTTATTTTTAAAACATGGAGGTCATCCTCATAGAGATGAAGATAATGGAATATATTGCTCCACCGGTAGTTTAGGAATGGGTATAACAGTAGCTGTAGGCAGAGCAATAGCTAATAAAAATAAAAAAGTATATGTTTTAATTAGTGATGGTGAGTGTGCAGAAGGCTCGATATGGGAAGCATTGCGTTATATACAAGAATCAAATTTGTCTAATATTGAAGTATATGTAAATGTAAATGGATATGCAGCATATGACAAAGTAGATACCAAATATTTAGTAGATAGATTAAAAGTATTTTTACCTAGAATTAATATTGAATATACAACCGTAAATCAATTACCTTTCTTAAAAGGTTTAAATGCACATTATCATGTTATGGATGAACAAGATTATAAATTAACAAAGGCGTTATTATGAGAAAAGAGTTTGCAAAGTTCTTACATAATGAAATGGCTATAAATGAAAATATACATTTATTAACAGGCGATTTAGGATATGGATTATGGGATAAAATTAAATTAGATTATCCAGATAGATTTCACAATGTAATGTCTTCTGAACAATTGATGTTAGGAGCTGCTACAGGAATGGCTATGGAAGGAAAAATACCTGTTGTATATTCAATTACTCCATTTTTGTTATATAGACCGTTTGAATTTTTAAGAAATTATTTACATCACGAAAATATTCCAGTTAAATTAGTTGGAGGCGGACGTAATAAAGATTATGGGTATTTAGGATTTTCTCATTGGGCAGAAGAAGATTTAGATATCATGAATAATTTAGATAATATACAATTATATAAACTTAATAAGTTGTCAAGAACATTAATGGAAGAATTTATATATAATAATAAACCAAGTTACATAAATTTAAAAAGATGAATATACTAGTTACAGGCGGAAATGGATTTATAGGACGTAGTTTACGTTCTTCTACTTTAATGTTAAAACATAAAATAATATTTACTTCTCGTAAACAATTGGATGTATCAAATAAAGATGCACTAGTACACTTTATACGTGAAAATGATATTAATATAATAATACATACTGCAGTCAAAGGACACCCAGGAAGCGATTCAGTATATACATTAGCCGAAAATTTAACTGCAGACTTAAATATTTTACAAATGAATCGATTAGTTAATCGAATAATAATATTTGGATCTGGAATTGAATACGCTGATAATCATAATATATCAAATGTATCAGAAGATGATTTATCATTTACTAAGTCTCCTACTAGCTATTATGCATTAGGAAAGTATACTATAAGTAGAGCTGCAGAGTGTATTGACAATGTTTATAACTTACGATTATTTGGTTGTTTTGGTCCATTGGAAAATAATAACCGATTTATAAAAAATAGTATAAATAGAGTATTTAATTCACAAAGTATATCAATACAAAAAGATAGATATTTTGATTTTTTCTATATAGATGACTTATTTAAAATAATTGAATATTATGTTAACAATGATTCTAGATGTAAACAAATTAATTGTGTATATGAAGAAAAATATAAATTGTCTGATGTAGCAAATATAATAAAAACTGAACTTATTAAAAAAGATCCAATGATATTAATACATGATAAAACTAGTTTAGATAAATCATATACAGCAGAATCAAATCATATAAATTTCCTAGGAAATAAAATTGAATTAAAAGGATTAGAACAAGGTATAAAAGAAATGATTGCAACAAAAGGACACAATGAAAAAAATTAGTTTTTGTATTAATACAGCAAAGAATGAATTAAATCATATAAAATTATTATTTGATTCATTACAACAAAATTTAAAAAATAAGAATCATGAAATAATAGTTTTTATTGATAGTGATAATCAAGGCACTTCTGACTGGTTGATTAAACAAAGAGAAATATTTCCAAATCTTAAAATACTACAAAATACTCTTCCTATATGTTATGGATATGCCCGTAATATTAATGAAATGTTTAAATTTGCATCCAATGAGATTGTTTCATATTTACAATCAGATATGGTAATATGTAAAAATTATGATGTAGAAATATTAAAAAATCTTGAAGATAATATGATTTTATGTTCAACTAGAATTGAACCACCATTGCATGGCAATTCTGGAGAGAAACATACATATGATTTTGGAACTGATCCTACTAAGTTTGATTTAGAAAAATTTAATGAGTATGCTGAATCAATTAAAGAAGAAAAAATTACCGAATACTTTTTTGCACCATTTACATTATATAAACATGTTTGGTTATCTATAGGTGGACATAATACATTGTATAGGAGATCTAGAGAAGATAGTGATATACTTATAAGATTAGTATTAAATAATGTTAAAATCAAACAAACATGGAATGCATTAGTATATCATTTTACGTGTACTTCGAGTAGAGGTCCAGAATGGTTTAACAAAGAAAATACAAAAGCACAAGAGAGAGTGCAATTACAACAACAAGCAGATTATATTGAAATGCATCGTATAATTAGGAATTGGGGTAAGTTCCAACATGATACTAATAAATTAAAATATTATAATATATCTGCTATAATAAGAAACATAAATAGTGAAGAATCATTACATACGTTTTTAAATATCGAATCTGCATTTAATAAAATATATGTTGAGTCAGATAAAATTATTGGATTAACTCAAACAATTTATGATAATCTACATGTACCTGCAAATAAATTACTTTCAATATCAGATGAAGACTGGAATACTTATGGCTACATGTATAATCAAATAAAATCTAAAGATCGAATATACACAATTAATGACGATATAGATAACGATGATGTAATTATTGAATTTGATATCAATGAATGTACTCCAGAACGTATAATGAATTTTATTTCTAAGATACAATATATTATAGAAAATACATCGGAGATTGGTATGTATGAACATGATATATTTAAAATTAAAATTAATAAACATATTAATAGAGCTTCTGAAAAAATACAAATAACAAATCCTGACATCAAGGAAGAAGATTTATATACTATTTTATAGTTTAACGACATATTTATTAAAAAAAGGTAAATATGTTATTAAAACAAGGATCTAAAGGATCAAAAGTCAAAGAACTCCAAAAAGCCCTTGGATTATCAGCTGATGGTATATTTGGTGGAGGCACTAAGTTAGCTGTAATGAAATTCCAATCAAAAAATGGATTAGATGCAGACGGTATTGTAGGGCCTTCTACATGGGAAGTTATTGGTATTGATACTGACCAAGAATCTGCAGCAGAAGAAACAGAATATACAACCAAAGATGGATTAGTTATAGATAGAGAATATCTAGACAAAGATGAATATGTAAGAGATTATGGTAAAATAGAGCCATTAGGATTCTTTTTGCATCACACAGCTGGTTGGGACAATCCTTATAAAACCATTAGAGGTTGGAACCGAGATACAAGAGGTAGAGTAGCTACACAATATTGTATAGGCGGTACTAATGTAAAAGGTAAAGACGCACCGCATGATGGTGTAGTAGTAGAATGTTTTCCAAATAACTATTTAGGATGGCATTTAGGTAAAGTAGGTAAATTTGCTATATCTAAATTTTCAGGAGGTGTAGAATTAAATAATTTTGGTTATTTAAAAAAGAAAGACGGTAAGTATTATACATATGTTAATACTGAAGTGAAACCAGAATATGTTTGTGACCTAGGATACAAATTTAGAGGTCACCAATACTGGCACGCTTACTCAGATAAACAAATAGAAAGTTTAAGACTACTTATTTTACATTTAAAAGATATTTATCCTAAAATGGATTTAGAAAATGGATTGCCTAAATTATTAAAAGAAGGAATGCATCCAAAAGATGCATTTGAATTTAATGAAGATGCGTATTATGCAAGACAGTTTGGTTTATGGACGCATACAAATGTTAGAAAAGACAAATTTGATTGTTTCCCTCAACCAGAACTAGTAGAAATGTTAAAAAATATATAAAAATAAAAATAGGTTATTAAATTATATGAATAAGTTACTATTAAAATTGAAAAGTAAAATTATGGCTTTTAGAGACATGTTTAAAGACGATAATGATATAAACGAAAAAAGTGTTGTAGGATTTTCAGCATTTGCAGTAATGGTTATATTTGCAATTGCAGATATAGTTACTGGATATATGGGACAACCACTGCATGTTAATGAATTTATATATAATTCATTCCTATGGATAACATTAGGAAGTTTTGGAATAGCAGAAGCTGGTAAAATATTTGGTAAAGAAGTTACGGAAGATGAAAATGAAAACATTTAAGTATTTTTTAGTTACATTACTTAGTTTTATTATAATCAGTAGTAATGCCCAAAACACAATATTTGGATGCACTGATACATCTGCAGCAAATTATGATTCAACTGCTACTCAAGCATTAGCAGGTCTAGTTGAATTTCCAGTACAATGTAATCAAAATGGTTGGGGAGGAAATTATGTAGGTATAAACTTAGCTTTATATCAAGCAAATCCCTCTGAATTTGCAGTAGGTACTAAAGTAACAATAGCAGGACATGATTATTGGATTGATGCTATGAATATACCTGGAAATTGTAACCAAGGTGTAGCATTAATTTATATAGCATTAGCTCCTGGATTAGCAGATGGTAATCCATGGTCACCAGCAGGAAATGTAGTACAACCCGTAGTACCAGGAGATGAATGGAATATAACAGAATGCTTTTATAATCCTGGCTGT
>Ga0181369_1000093_pt1 | contig 23725 bp, 36 predicted proteins | sample LowvirmetaG_8_FD_130088 | JGI IMG/M metagenome (GOLD analysis project Ga0181369, IMG submission 130088) | Marine viral communities from the Subarctic Pacific Ocean - Lowphox_04 viral metaG | ecosystem: Environmental > Aquatic > Marine > Oceanic | place: Subarctic Pacific Ocean | collected... | reverse complement strand
CACGAGTTTTAAATAAATTAATTACACCACCAGGACCTACTGATTTAGGTTTTGCTGCAATTATATCTAATACATCGTTTGTTATTTTAAATGTTTTGTATCTATTAGATAATGTTTCACCAATTTTTTGTGTTTCTGTGCTTTGTGTTTTTGCATCTATAAATTTATTCACTCTACCAAATCCAGGAACAGTTGCTTGGCTTGAAATACTTGCATAAATTTCATTACCTCTCGGACCAATTTGACCTGTAGCAAATTCTATTGTACCACCTTTTGTTTCTCTACCCTTAACATTTATTGTTTTACCAGTTTCGTCTATAAATTGTACATAACCTTTTTCTCCATCAAAAGGTTCACCAGCTGCAGCTTCATTAAATAATTTCATTTCATCTAAAGCATAACCTAAATAAGTTTCCATAGATTTATTATCTAATTCGTTTTGTTTAAGTTTCATTACAGCATAGTTGCTTACCGCTGGACCTAAAGCATTACCAAATACTTCTAAAGCACCACCTATACCGCTTTTTCTAGTTGTGCCTGCCATAAGACCTGCTGCTAATGATGATAAAAAGGTTGTCCTTGCAAGATCGCCTTGCGGGTCCATACCAAGTTCTGATCTTATTTGTTTTGCTCTATTAACTAAATCCGTTGTAAATAATTTACCACCAATAGGTTTTTCTGTGCCTTTACCTTGTTGAGATTGATTATAAATTTGTTGAGCTTTTTGTAATGGTTTTGGTTCTTCCACAGGTGCTGGTGGTTTTGAACCCATAGGTGCTCCTGGTTCAGCACCCACTGGACCTCTTAATCCTCCATCAATGCCTGATGGCATTGGTCCTTGACTATCAGGAGTTTCTCCAAACGAAGTATTTTTTACAACTTTATTTAAATCTACAACAGTATTGTTGCCAACTTGTGTTTCATTTTCTGGTTGAGTTAAACTATCGTAAGAGCCAGCACCTCTTGCTGATGCAATTTGATTTTTAGATTCTTTATTTTCTTTTTGATAAATTTGTTTTGCTATTTCTTCAGGGTTTCTTGGTTTGAATACATCTGAAAATAAAGGTTTGCCTGAATCAATAGTAAGTGCTTTTCTTGTATCACCAGGTTTTAATCCTCTTTCTTGGCCAAAATAATCTATTACTGGGCTACCTAAAGCTCTTGCAGCTTTTAATCCTGTAATACCTAAACCTAAAGCTCTTGTGTAAGGATTGAACATCCCTGCAGTAGTTAAACCAAAATCAACTACATTTTTAGCCATACCAGGTTGCATACCTAATTTTGTTGTAAGTCCTGATACTCCTGAGTATAAACCCTCGTAACCTAATAATCCGCCTAGACCACCTCCCATACCAAAAGGCACACCTCTACCTTTTAAACGCATATCTGTTAACTGACTTTTTGCTGTAGATGGAAAACCTCTTATATCTGATCCCATTCGTTTAAAGAATTGACCAGCTCTACTAAACATACCTGGTTGATTTACTACCATTGGTAAATTTCTTGGATTAGATATTTGACCAGTAACATTTTGAGTAACTGGACCCATCATAAATTGACCAACTCTAGCTTTAATCGGTTTCAACACACCTTTTTTTAAAGCTTGTTGTCGAAACAATGGTCTATTTAAAACTCTATTGAGAGACATTAGGCTCTCCCTTGGCCACCTTGTAGCCCTTGAAATGCTTGGAAGGCACTAATACCTGTTCCAATAGATTGAGCTAAGGGACTTGTTTGAGGTGAAGTCGCTGCAGTCAATGTAGATTGAGATTTTGGTCCCGCAGCATAAATATTAGATAGAAACTCCGCTCTTTGATAAGGCTCAAAAGATTGCTGTAATTGAGATTGTCTTGCTGCATCTAATGTTGACTGTGCTAATTGTCTTTGTAAACCGCCTCCCGCCATTAGTTGATTAATATCTGCTTGTTGTTGTGATTGTAATAACGGTGCAATATTACTTAAAAGTTGTTGTTGGTTTTGTGCCGCTGAAACTGCATCACCAAAACCTCTTTGTTGTGCTAAACCTATTTGACTTAATCTAGCTCTTTCTAATTCAGCTTGTGCAACACCCTCTCTTCCACCACCAAATGCTCCAGACATTACAGCGTTTGATGAAAGTTGGTTTTGTGCCATTTGTGCTTGTCTATTTATTTCATCAGTAACATATGATTGATATGGATTTAAAAATTGATTTATATTTGGTGTTTGTGCAGCTAATAATTGTGCTAAACCAGTCCCAGTTTGACCTGCTAAATTTAAACCTTGTTGTTCTAAGGCACTTGCAGGAGAAACTTGTAATGCAGGTATAGTTACAGGTTTATCTGCAGCAGACCTTGCAAGATCCATTAATTCTATTTTTCGTTCTTCAATACCTGGAGCTTCTCTAATTACTGTTTGTGTAAATTGATTACCGCTAGATGCAGGAGCAGGTGCAGATCTTCCACCGCCACCACCAAATATACTACTTACTATCGATCCCATTATAAATCTTTCTCCATTTGAATGTGCTTAGCTTTCCAACCCCACTTTTTAGAAACCTTAGACCAACCTGGTCTTACCCAAAAGCTAAGTTTTTTACATCCGTTTAGTTTAGCAAATTTTGTTACAGTATTCACTATCTTGTCCTCCCATAAATGTCTTTTTCGACCCGTGCAAATAATAGCCTCAAGTTGAGAATAATTTGGTAAAGCAGCGATACGAGTTACAAATAATGCAAACACTTGGTTTAATTCCTCTTCGTCACTACCAAATACAAGAAACATTTGAGCTTCATCTTTTTTAAGTAAATCTTTAATATCTCTTGGATCAGCAAAACCTCCAGAATACTTTAATGCCTCCGCAATCATAAAATCACACAGAGGCCAAAACTTATCAATATATTTTGGTTCAACTGATAATACAGATATGTCAGGTTTAGTTGGCTTTGGCTTTTGCATTTTTACTTCCTTCTAATAAATCAAATACTCTTTTGTATCTTTTTTGTTGTTCATAGAAGTATTGTGCACCTTTTTCTCGCATATCTTTAAAACTACCAGGATTTGCACCTGCAATGATACCTGCACCTAATACTCCATCTGCTCTTGTTACAAACTCTCCGTCTGCTAATTGAGCTAACATTGTATCCTCGTCTTTATCACCAACTCCTGCTCCGTCCTCTACATATCCCGATGCTCTTACATAATTGTTAGAATCATCTTCATCGTGAGTGATCTTTGATGGAAGATAGTTTACTCCACCTTCATTAAATTTTTTAACTTCAGCTAATCCACCTTGATTAAATCTATTTCTTTCCATTGCATAAGGACCTAATCTATAATCTCCTTGGTTTTTTGGATCTCCTTCAGGAATATAAACTTGTTCAAAAGTTTTTTCATCTCCTGTTACTGGATCAATATATTTAAAACCGCCTCTTTGTTTTTGTAATTCTGCTACAGCTAAATTATATGTTGGTGTAAAAATATCCTGTGGCTCAGGTTCAAAAGCACCTGATCCATAAGTTAGTGCACCAATACCAACAGCTGCTTTAAAAGGATCTATTTCGTATTCACCTGGCACACCTTTTCTTGAACGCATAAATAATTTTTGCAACATAGATCTATTATCTACTGTTGGCGCACCAGCTTGAGTAGCTGCAGCTACAGTTGATGCTGCTGGCATTGTAGCTTGACCAACTGCCATTTTACCTGCAGGATTTAAAACAGATGGCTGTTGTGGTAATCCTATTAGTGGACCTATAGCTGTTTGTGATAAACTTTGAATAGGTGCTAATTGTGAAAATGATTTTATTCCGCCTGCCTGACCAAAACCAGCTGCACTTACACCTGGCACCATCTTACCACCCTGATAACCTAAAAATGCTCCAGTTGCTCCACCTAATAATCTTTGAAGTCCTGATCCGCCAGCGTCTTTTGATGCTTTGTAACCTTTATATCCTCCGTAGGCTGCTAGTGCGTAGGGTAAAAATTGTAACATATATTATGTATTCCTTAAAAATTAGCTAATCAGTAAATATTACCATTTTATTTATTGACTATCAACTCATCAGCAAAACAGCCTTTGTATTGGTGCTCACCTACATGAGTAATTCGGTCGGTTATAAGGGCATAACACTTTCCTCCTATGTCTTTCCACCTTTTACAAAAAGCAAAATCTTCACCTAAATATTGTTTTGTTTTAGGATCATACATAGTGTCAAAGAGATTATATAAGTAAGGTCTAGTTATAAGCTCACCATTTACTACAGTTTTCTGTACTATTTCAGTATTTGGATATTCTTTTATCATTTTTTCTATCACAGATCTCTTTATTAACATACAGCCAGTTGGAGAATGTGTTACTTCAATAACACCATCTTTAACTATAATATTGTTTTCATCAGTTACTTTCATTGGATAGGCGTACAAACCTTTAAACTTTAAATCTTTTGCACTTTTTATTGAGCCTTTTTGTATTCTTTCCCAACACTTATCCCACATGACTTGTTTCAAAGGATAGGGCACTGATATTACATCTTTATCTGCTGCTATCATTTTAAATACTGAGGGTGTTTGAAAATCTATATCTGAATCAACAAACAGTAAATGTGTATGGTTACTTTCCATAAAACTAGATACACAAAGATTTCTACCTTGTGTAACAAGTGATGACTTTAGAACTTGAAAAGAAACAAGAACATTTCGTTTCATACATTGTTTTTGAAATTCTAAACAGGCATTGAAGTAATGTAATGATACATCACTATGGCAAGGTGTTGCTACAAAAATTGAAAATTTTTGAGGTTTCACTTCTTTATTTTTAGATTCTTCTTTTTCATCAAACCATATAGGTTTACTTGGATCTTGCATTAGCTAAAGCTCCTTCTAAAAAAAATGTCCATTGTCTGCCAATAGATTTCCAGTTGTAAAAATTATTATAAAACTTTTGTTGGAACTTCAAATGCTGTCTCAAGCCTTCTTCGTTTATTTGTTCAGGTATACCATCTATGACGGCAGCAAATTGTTTAGCAAGATTTTTCCAATTATTATCGTAAGGTATGTATATAGGAAACTCAGAGCAAGTTTCGTAAAGTGCTCCGTTGTCCGTTGTTGCTACATACAAACCACATGCCAAAGATTCTAATGCAGATATACAAAAAGTTTCTTCCCATATATTCGGATATACAAAAGCATCGTACCTATGCAAATTTTCCAAGATGTAATCATTAGGTTTGTATCCTATATAATTTACGTTTGGTAATTTGTTTGCTTGTTCATATAATGCCTTATACTTATCATCATTATCTTTTTTAAAATCACTGCCATAAATATTTGTACTGCTATAAACATCTAAAGTAATATTAGGATTCTGAACTAATTGCATTGCACCAAGTAGAACAGATAAACCTCTCCATGGGGTAGGATGATAGATAAGTTTTATTTTGTCCCTCTTTTCATCAGGATCTCTTAGTTTTATATTTTTAATACCATTCTTTATTACAGTGCATTTTTCGTGTGGTATTTTAAACGTCTTTCTAAATTGCTCATAGTTCCAATGACTATTAAATACATAATAATCATATTGATCAATTGAACTATCGTTTCTAAAAAATTCTTGAAAGTGGGGTTGATCAGGGGCCATCTTTTGCCAAAGTATATTTATTTTATTTGCTGCTAAAGGAGTTCTTCCTGGTACTGACAAACATATTTGAAATTTTTCTAATAACTTTTCAGATACGTGTTCCTTTAAGAATTTGTATTGTAGCTCAGTTCCGCCTAGTGGTTCCATTATTTTTTTGTCTTACTAAAGATAGGAAGATCTGGAACTTGTACTTCTATGTCCGTAGCTAAATCTTCTTCGGGATGGTTTGCTAAAAAAGCTTCTTTAGTTTCGTATCTATCACCAGTTTTCATACTTCGATAGATAGTTTTAGTTTCACATTTAATTTTGTTTTGAATCATATGATTTGTTTACAATATATTAACGTCCCTGTCCACGATACTTTTTACGATATGGTTTTCTTTTACTATATTTTTTTGCGTGTTTGCCAGGACGTTTTTTAGGTGTACGTTTGTGATAATTTGATACACCATATAAAGGTTTCTTTTTAGCCATGATCGTTTAAAGGTGTGTCTACGTTAAAACTTAATGATCTTCTAATTCCTTCACCTTTAAAAGGATAAACAGTGTGAAAAAGATTATAGGGAAAAATATATAAATCACCAACTTTAGGTTTAATGAGGACTGAAGGGTTACCAAACATGTCACCCATTTGTGAGATAAATTCTAGTCTGCCGTCTTTAGGCTCTTCAATTGCATTTACAGCTTTAGCATTGTTTATGCAATCGGGTACTCTTAAAAACAATACTGAACTCAAACCTAATGGACCTGTACCATAATGAATATGTAATGGATTGTATTCATTTTGTTTTTGATCATTTATCCAACAAGAATTTAAAATAGCTTTATAACCTTTTGTTACGTGTTTATGAGATGTGTTATGTATGTAAGTATGGCAACATCCATTGAAAAAATCTAATGTTGCTTTATTTAATATTGAAACTACATTCCATTCCTCTTTTATTTCGCCTGCTAAACCTTGGGTGTGTGAGGGTAATTTTTTATCAGCTAAATATCTATCAAAATCATTATTCAAATAATCAATGTATTCAGGTGGCATTACAAACTTACCTACATGGAATCCAAGATTAAACACTTGGACACACTCTTGAAATTTATTATCTAACATAGAAATATACTTAACCGTTTTCTTGAGATCTGTCTAGTTGTGCGTAAGATATTATACCTTGTATTTCATTAGCTGTACCAGCTGTCATTTTTAAAATGTCTCCACCCTCCAACACTAAAGTCTCGGTTATAATATTAGAAACAGTATTGGCGGCTATTGCTTTTCTTGATATTGAAAAAGTCGTAGATGCTGAAGTATCTGTAACTTGTACAGATAAATCTATAGAACTTCCTGATGAGTTATCAATTTGAACTTGTTTAACTAAAAAGGTTGCAGAAGTTGGACAAGACAAAACAGAGGTAGTGCCAGTCGTTGTTAAATTAATTCCTTGATTTTTATATTGTATAGTCATTATGATAAAAAATAGTTAAATGCCTCTGACTGATTTTTTATATCATTTTGATATGAAAAATTCAATTGTGATTGTAACGTTCTTAATGCTTGCTGAATCTGCCTTTGATCTTCTTCCGTGTATACTTTTTTAGGTTCAGGTATTTGTATAGTTATTTTGGCCATTATCTTCTACCATCAACCCTAACATCAAATCTAAATGTACCATATCTCCAACTCTCGTCTATTTCTGTGCACTCTATTTGAACAGCTGCTAATCTCGCTCTAGCTCTTGTATCTATTTTTGTCGTGCTTGAAGAAACTGTAAATGGCCCTAAAGGGCTTGAAGCTGCAGTTGATCCTTGAGGGAACGAATTTAAAAATATGGTTACTTTTGAATTACCACTTATTCTTTTGAAATCAGGTAAAAATCTTTTTACACTCATTAAAAATTCACCGTCTCCTGGTACTCCCGCATTACCATTTAAATCAAACTCTCCTGATTTTATAAAAGACGGTATAGCAGTTGTAGTACCATCTGCATTAGATTGATTGACACCAACTTCATGAGCGTAGTAAATACTTGCTCCATTAGAAACACCTGAGACTACAGGAAATGTTGGTGTATCACTAGCGTTAAAATCAGTTGCGTAAGGAACTTCGTAAACTGTAGAACCATACCAAGTGGTTCGATCTAATGTACCCGTTGTCCAAACATTTTCCGCAAAGTTGTAAGTAACAACTCTATCTATTACACTTGAACCAGATTTAGGATAAAACCAATTTATTTCTGAATACAATTCATTAATACCACCATAAACTTGTTTGCCTGATGTATAATTTAAGCCAAGATTTTTACCATCAGTTGTAAAAACAAAATCTTCTACCAAACATGGTAATGATTTTACTGTTCCATCATACATGTAAAACCCACCCGTTTTACCCATCCAATAGACAGCACCATTTGCAAACACACCAGCATGAGGCCCAAGCAAACCATTATTTGATCCTACCTTTCTTATAGAAAATGTAAAAGGTGGACCAACAAATTGCATCTCGTATGCAGCTGTATCGGTTAAAACTAAAATATAATCTTTACCTTTGAAAGCACCTATAATTTCAGTGCCATCATCTAACCTAAAAGTTCCCGCAGTGTTTGTTGAAGTGGGTGCATAATCACTTGTGCTTTCTTGATCAGAAAATCTAATAAACATTTTATCTTGGGAGGTTGTTGTACCTATAGTAGTTTCTGTACCTAAATGAAATAAGTGTCTGTCTCTATCTGAAACAATACTCATTACAGATCTTGTAGGTTGTCCAGTTCCAATAGTGGCTCTTGTTTGTAAAGCATTTGTAGGTGCAGCATCCCAAGTAAAAGTTCTTCCGTTATGAACTGTTGCAATTAAAATATTTCCAAAATTATCTAACGACCAGTTTGCAGGATCAATTGTAACGGTGCTGGAAGATGATGCATCCCCCCAACCAACATAAGAAGATATGTCTGTTACAGTCGAACCGTTTGTATGATCTGCAGCTGATGTTCCGTTTTGAGCTCTACTCAACGTTTGTAAAGTGTTTGAGGATTTTGTTGCATAAGCTATGTCTTCTGATCCTATTCGAATTATTCCTGAATTTGGAAACGCAGATGCATCTGTTAAAATAACTTGTGCAGTTGTTCCAGCAGCAAGAGTTCCTCCGTTGTTCATTGTAGTTGTAACTTGTGCCACTGTTCTTCCGCCCCAAAGGTATGTGCCCCATCCATAACCATAAGATGCATTTAAGGGACCTACAGGCTCATAAGGATTGACATCTATTGTGCCGTTGTTCGTTGTTCCTGATCCTGTTTCAGCAGAGGGCATGGTAATTGTAAAAGTTGTAGTCGTAGGAACAGACTGAACCTCGAACACTTTGTTATCAAAGTCTGTAGCAGTAAAACCAGTTTGTGCTGCATTAAAAGATCCAGCATTTGCAAATGTAGTCAGCTCACCAACTTCTAAATTGTGAGATCCTGTTGTTGTGATAGTGACTGTGGTCGATGCATTTGTCGTGGTAATATTACCACCTGTTTGAAAATTATCTGTCTCAAGTGGTGTTATGTCATAAAAAGCACCTTCGTAATAAATTACTAAAACTCTATCGGTGCCTATGGCAGCGTATCTTTTACCATCTGTATTAGCCCAAACGTGTTGAGCCCTAGCAGCACCAACAATTTTATCATTTACTAAAGCCTCCCAACCACCAATCTTTTCAGGCTCACCGTATCTAAATCTTACATTATCTCCATCAACCCATCTTCCCTCTGCATCAGAAGGTGTAGATTGCTTATCAAATCCAGGTGCTATATTTACTTTGGATAAAGGCATGGCAAATTATACCATTTTTTCTAAGGGTTATAAACTAGTTCGATAAATCAACTTCGTAGTCGTGATTATTTTGTTTTTGGACATGTTCAGGAAAATGCCTTTGAAAATCAGCTACTATTTTAATTAAGTCGTTGGCTACAGCTTTGAAAGATTCGGGTGTTAAAATGAACTTACCTTTTTCATTGAGAATTTTAATTTCTTGCTCAGAAAATAACCATTCACAGCTTCCATCTTTGTATTGTTTAAAAGTCATATCTATTCATAACAAATAAAAGAACTAAGAACAAGCAGGTTCCCCCAAACCTTTTCTTTGGTCAAACATAAATTTTAAATTATTTGGTGTATTCTCACAATATTGCAAATCAAGATTTATATAATGGTCACCATTTAATGGACCTATTTTTTGACATTGGTACATGTTTCCACAATAAACTAATGCATCTCCATTCTCTAAAACAAACTCATCATCAGTATCTACCTTAGTTTTCCATTTCACATCTGAACCTAAATTTATTTGACATGTAAGTTGTCTGTGTTGATCTACCTTAAAAGGTTTTTGAGTAGATTCGTTAATGTAAACTTTCATAATGGATATTAAAGGTAATAATTTTTTTCCAGAAATTTCTTCTAAGATCTTTCTTTTATTCTCAAGCAAACAATCAAAAAATATGTCTCCTCCTATTAAAGTTTCTGCTAAGCTTTCCTTATCTCCATCAAACAAATTTTTATTTCTCTGATGAATAATTTTTGCGTAGGCATAAAATAACTTTTGATCATTTTCATTTAAAAAATTTTTTACTACCACAAACTTTTTTCTTGTGTTTGTAGTTGTTTCAATATCTAAAAACTTTTCTAAACCAGCCATGACACCACCGTATATCTTTCACCCTTAGTTATTTCTTCTACTTTATGAGGATACATAAAATTACTAGGAAACATGATGACTCTATTTTTTTTAGGTTTGATTACCATATTTTCAGTTTTTTGATCGGGATCAGTAAAAACTAAATTACCTCCCTCAAAGTTATCATTACAAAACATTATAAAACTTAAACATCTTTTAAATTGTGTTGCATAGTCAACATGCGCTATGTAATGACCACCAGGTTTATATTTTAACAAAGTTGTATTTTCTATTTCAGAAACAGGATTGTGAGGTAATTTGCAATCATTAATATATTTCATGTTAGTTAAAGTAATTATATTCGTTAATATATTATTCCAATGTATCCCTGTTAAATTTTGATTTTTGCTCATTTCTAATTGATCAGGTGCTGAAGCTGCTCTTGCAATGTTATCCATGTGTACAATCTCAGTATCTCTTATTTTTCTTAATTCTTCACCTTGTTGGCCACTACCTATTTGAGCAACATCATATGAAGTTTTTTTAGCATATTTTAAAAAGTGATTAATAACATGTTCTTTAGCTACGTCATCATAATATTTTACAAAATCTTTTATATTCATTTATAACTCTTTTTTCTCCAGCTACTTAATTTATAATTATCTAAAAATCTTGAAGCCATTATACTAAAATTAAAATTTAGTTTTTTTGAATTTACACCTTTAATCTTCATCTTCCAACTTTCTCTTTTAAAAGGAAAAACTTGGACAATAGGAGTTCCTCTTTTAATTATCATTTCTAAAGGCAAGTCCTTATCTAGAGCGTTGATTATAAAAGGAAAATTTACTGGTGTATCGAAAGAATCTGTATCTACTATTCCAGGAATTATTTCAAATCTTTCATCATTATTATTTAATATAGGAATAAATAAACAAGAATATCCTGGAGGAGTTTTTATTACCCAAGGTTGAGTAAATTTACAAACAGGTCCACCTATTTGTTTTTTAATTTTAGGCCAACCACTTACTTGTTTATAGTCCTGCATTTGACCTCTATCATCATACCTTGATTGTAAATTTAAACTTGGATTATTTGGTGCGAGTAATCCTAAATTTACTGGTGTTTCAGTTTTAGTATTCTTCTTTATAGATCCATCTTTTTCATCTTCGTAACCATGTAAAATCCTTAAATCTTGTGGATTTTTTAATAAATAACCAGATGTCAAAGTATCTAAAAAAGGAATACAACCTTTCACAGTTTTATTATCAATTGTGTGATTTAATTTTTTAAACCACTCAGGTATGTTTCTTTTTATTGGTGTTGGAAAAACTTCTTTTTCACTTTTTGAATTTACGTATTCTTCTGTGCATTGAAATTCAATTATGTTGTCGAACATAATATCTTTTTACATAATGATTTTAAGAAGTCAACTATGCTCTCATTTGGTGTAAAATATCTGTTACACCCATTTCTGATAATTTTTTATGAAAACCGTAAGCAAAAGTCCCCATAGATGATAGATCAAATGCTTCTAAAGCAGTTTTAGAGGCTTCAACTTTTGCTCTGTGTGCGTCAGAAACATAAGAGTTAGAAGTTAAAGTTTGATCATAAGTACGTATTAAAGCATCTTTGTGTACTGTAAGTGTATCCATAGTCCAATTGATCCACTCTTCTGCAGGCCAATCTATTACGTTCAATGAAGATCCATCATAACTTTGTATTAATTTTTCTTCTTTTTCTAGCTGTCCTGCAAGTTCATCTGATATGTCAACAATTGCATAAGCTTCTCTTACGTTATCACAAACATCATCTATTTCAGATTCAGTTAAAGCAATCTTTTGTAAAGGTCTTAAAACTCCGATTTGTTTATTTAAAATTGCGTATGCCATATATTAACTTCCAGTTTTTTGTTCCCAAATTTGAATTCCACCAGGAGTAGCTTCAGCACCTAAATTTCTTGCATCGTTTGATATTAACGGTGCTTTTGGAAATATTGCTGATCCTGAACTTGGTGCAGGACCTCTATAATATGGTGTGTATTCTCTTAAATCTGATACTATAGTTCCAATGTTTGTAGCAATTGTTCCTGAAGCTCTTGTAATAAAAGGCCCCGTTCCCGTACCACCATTGGCAACAATTTCGTTTGTGTTCCAAGTTGTTGCATTTCCAGCGGCACCAGTATTTGACCCTGCTGTACCGTTTGTACCAACTACGTAAGCAGCAGTGTAAGGATGTGAGATAGTGTTTGTTACTACATAACCCCAACCGCCTATTTGACCTGTATGGTGATTTCTATAAGTAGAGTTTGACCCTGGTCCGCCACCAATTGCTAATATTGCAAGTTTACTTGTGTTTGTGTCAGCGGTAAAGTTTCCTGAATCCGTTCCTCCTGTCCCTCTTGCTGTAGTGCCAAGAGCCGTTGAAGGCCAAAATGATCCTGCAGAAACTGCACCAGAAGAGGCAGCAGTTAATCTTCCTTGAGCGTCCACAGTTAAAGTTGCTAATGTGTAAGTTCCAGCTGTTACAGTTGTGTTAGCCAGTTTGTCGGCATCTACAGCATCATCTGCTATCATGTCTGTAGCTACTTGAACTTCACCAAATGCTCCAGCGGTTGCCGCTCCAACTACTCTGTTTGCAGCAGTTGAGTGTTGAAATTTTGCAAAAGTTACAGCGTCATCTGCTATCTTAGCAGTCGTTACGTTTGCGTTTGATATGTTAGCTGTAAGAATTGCATTTGCTCCAACTTGTGCAGCAACAATTGTTCCACCTAATGTATCTAAAGATATTTCTTTTAAATTTGTTCCGTCAGCATATGCTGCAAAGATCGCTGCTCTGTCAGGAGTAAAACCAGTTCCTGAAGCAGTTTTGATTGTTAAATTTGTTGGATTAGTTAATCCTGTACAATCGAAGATATAAAATTTTTCCATTGAGTCAGGTATAGTACAAACTGTGCTTGCAGCGATCGAAGCTGTCGCAAATTTGATTACCATGTTTCTAGCATTTGATATGGCAGCATTTGACATGACAAGTGCTAAAGTACCACCACTAGATAGTGTTACTTGTTCGAATCCTGCTACCGCTTGTTGTATTAATTGTAAGTTAGTATTAGTTTTATCACCCCACGTACCAGCATTTTCACCAGTAGTCATTAACTCCAATTTTAAATCTGCAGAATAATTTGATGCCATATATACCTTATGTTAACTTAATTAAGCAGCGAGATCAACCTCAGTCCAAACATTATTTACACCTGGATCAATCGTTTGCCATGCTGTTACTCTAACTGTGCCAATACTAGCTGTCAACCCTATACCAGTTAAGCTTATATTTACGTTACCAACAACAGATGCGATACTTCCTACTCTTGGCTCTACGCCTAATGAAGCCAAACCAACCTGTTGTCCTGGTATCTCAACAGCAGATCCCATGGCTGTAGCCATTGCTTGTCCTGAGACAACTTCAGTGGTTGTTTGAACTAAAGTTATCGTGCCTAAAGTTGCTGTGGCTGTTATACCTCCAACTACATCTACAGGAGTTTTTAAACCAGCTACAACTTGACCTGGAGAAGTAGATAAAGACTGACCAGATACATCTTCTCTAGTTGTTTGATCTAAATCTGTTGTGCCTAAAGAAGATTGTAAAGCATCTTCACCAACAAAGACTGAAACATTACCATCAATTTGAATTGAATTTAAACCTTGTGTAACAGTAATTAAATCTAAACCATTTTGTTGTGTAGCAAAATCAACGGAGACACCAACACTACCAATAGCAGATGTCATTGATTGTCCTTGAGCTATAGCAGAATATGTATCACCCCATACTCTGTTGCCCCAACCGCCTCGGCCCCAACCTACTTCTACAAGAGCCTCAACTGTTACATCTCCAATTGATGAATTTAAAACTTGTGATCCAGCTAATACTGATCCTGCAATACCCCAAGCACCTTCGTTCCAAGCATTTGCTCCCCAACCTTCTCCTGGCCCTGCTTGTACAAGTTCGCCTAATGTAGTATTAGCAGAAATACCTGATACCTCAGCACCTGAACTTGATGCATCCCCCCAAACTCCATCACTCCAATCTAAAGCACCCCATGTGTTTGTTGTAATATCAAATATACCTCCCATTCCAATTCCGTGCACATAACACAGATAATAAAAATCAGAAGCAGATGCAGGAGTTATCTCAATGTATCGAGTTGTTGCTGCATTAAATGTAGTTGTATTTGTGTAGCCCGCTTGGTTGCTTGCGCCATCAAGATAGTAAGTTACACCTGATGAAATAATTCCACCAGTTCCTGTTGTTGTTGAAAAAATTAAAGGATGATTATCGTTTGAGTTATCACTTTGATCTAGTCTTAACGTTCCACTATTTACCCAAGGTAATGTGCCTGGACCAGTAGAATTTCTTACACCATCAAGATAGAAAACATTACCAGTGCCACCACCATACAGGTCGCCTGATGCTACGGTTACGGTATATGTGTAATTTGCCATAGCATCGGCTCCCTATTAAATTAAGCGATTCTCAATATTGCTGCACTCGTTGTAAAAGCTGGGAACTGAATAGTGAATGTTCCGTTACTTGCAGTTTTATCACCGCCAAAATCTAATACAGCAACTCCTGGATCTCCAGATGCAGTGTCATTGTAAATTAATGCACCTCTTGCTGTTAAAGTTACTCCAACAAAAGACAAGTCAGCAAAATCAGTTATTGCTGTGTTTGTTGCTAAAGAAGTTCCAACGTTTACAAGAGCTTTACCGCCAGAAGAATATCCTCCAGTTGGTGAAGTTACCTGTGCTGTAGTTGAAAAAGATGTTGTCGATTTTCCTAAAGCAGCCGAGTTAGTGTACATTGCTAATTTGAATGAATTACCACCTGGATTGCTAAAGTTGTGCGTAGCTTCTAAAAGTTGTTTTTTAAAAGTGTTGCATATTGCGTTTGTTGTTATAGCCATTTTATCTCCTTATAATTTTATGGTGACGGTGAAGGTATTTTTATTCGAGGAACTCCACTGTCATATTCTCCTCTTCTTCGTCTACCCATTTGTTGTAGACCAAAAGCTTGTATGGTTTGATTATACCTGTCAGAATACAATTTGTATAGGTCTTCAGGTCCTTTTAAAAATCCAAAACATTCTCTTAAAACTCCATAGAGCAATAGTGCCTCTTGGTGATTTGATAAAAAAGTGTTTGTAGAATTATCAAAATGAGGTGGATCTTTAATATAATTTACTTGTACAGTGTGTGCCGCAGCAGGAGTTGGAGCTACAAGAATTACCGCACCTGTTTGAACATTATCCTCCCAGTTAGCGTAATATTTAGGAGTGCCTGTAGTTGCATCATTAGGTGCAAATTCTGATATAAAACTTGTATCTCTTTTTTCTAAAAATGTTCTGTTATTAGAACCATCAATAACTTGCACTGATCTAATAATCAAAGTATCCGAAGGCAAAGATACATAACGATTACCTATTGTAAAATTAGATGTAGCGTATTTTCTTAAATCATCGTAATCCACTTGACCCGCAACATCTAATTCAACGTTTCTAATAAATTGATCTAATAAGTTGTCTGTTAAAACATTACTGTCTACTTCAGTGTAGTTTCTAACTTGTGTTAAAAATGCTGAGTGTGTTATTGCCATTATGATATACTCACTGTTACAGATCCTACTCGAGCTGAAGCTTTTCTTCTTCTATTTTGTAATGAAGGATCTCTTGGTTGCATAGTTTGTAAAGTTGTTGTTATTCCGTTACTTGTAACTTCAGTTATAAAGGTTTCGAAAGCAAAATCACCAGGTAGACTAAGATTAGCAACTTGCACTGAAGCTCCTCCCGAGTCTGAAATTGTATTATCATTATCAGCTAAAAATTTTTGTTGAGGTTGTTGAAATCTCATCGGTCTTACTTTTTGTAAAGCTATCGCATCAGCAACATTTCTCTTTCTTCTTATCTGTGGGTGTTTTGGTTCAAATTCAGATATGTGTACGAAAGACCCATTCCACTCCGTAACCATTTCTTGATATGGAAAGGCTTGACCACTTCTATCAGATATTGCTTTTGATCTAGTTCCGTTTGCGTATTTAGCCATTATGATAAATTTGGAAAGTACGATTGTGGAGTAACATATAATGATGTTCTCTGACCATCTTCTTCCAAAGCCCTTTTTAATTCATCTTCGTAAATAAGTTTCATAGCTTGAATTCTGTCAGGTGCTTTTTTCATGGATAAGTAGTAAGCAAGACCTGCACACATACATGGTAAAAATCTATAAGCTACATCTGCTTGTTGATCATTGTAAGCTGAGGCATCTTCAATTCTGTTTATAGTGTAAAATTTTAAAGTTGTATAAGTTGAGGCATCAGGTGCAACATATAAACTTATTTTCGGTGTTGTTTGCCTATCAACATAATACTGTGATGGCTGACCTGTAGCTAATTTATTAGGTAAAGCAGAATATGCAGATCTATCTATTTTTGTAAGAGCTACGTCTTGTGTGTTAGCATTATCTCCTGCAGCAGCTGTAGTTGAAATGTAAGCTTCTAAAACATCATTTACGTTTGAAGCCACTGTGTAAGTTGCTGTGCCCGCAGTTAATGCTTGTTCGTTTAATTGAACTTTCCAAAGATGAACACCTCTATTTCCCCAATCTGCAAATAATAAATTTAAAGATCTTCTAGCTGTTTTCAAATCATAACCAGCCATAGGTCTTAAACCACATCTTTCGTACCCTTCGTCTATGATCTCGTCAATGTTTAAATCAAATGATGTTGAACCTGATGTTGCCATTAAAACCTCTTTTTAATTCCTAATCTTAATCTATCCTTGTTAATACCAAAACTTACATCTGTATTTTTATATATCTTATCATAACTCAATTCAGGCTTAAACTTAGCCTTAGATTTTTTAAATACATTTATTAAGTTATCTCCTTTTTCAGCTTTTGTTCCTTGTGTTTGAAAGAAGTTAAGAGAGAACTTTCCTTTTGGTAATAAATTAACATCTCCCCCACTATCTCTTTTTAATATTGTTTTTACATTTGTTGGTTTACCACCAACACCTTGTGCTCTACTTCTTTTCCTTACAACGGCACTCCGCCTCTGAGAGTCTGTCATACTTGCTGCTTTTGCAGCAGGCACGCACTTTGGATACTTTCGTTTTGAACCACTTGCAGATTTTCTTCCACATTTTTTAAATCCTCCACCTTTTTTCTTTGAACCAATATCAACCCAGTCTTGCCTGAACCATTCTTTGAGTCCACCTTTTTTCATACCAGCAGGAACACAGTTAGGAACCATTTTATTTCCTTTTTTCTTCATGCCTTTTTGTTCATAACCAACCCAGCATGTTCCACGTTTAGACATCAATCATTCCTTTATAATAAGACTCATAAGACTTATTAGAAATTTTCTTTCCGCCTACCTCACTCTTAATATAAGAACCTGTGTAAGTACCTTCTTTTGCTTTTATAGTGCTCAAAGTTTTAGCTTGAGCGGCATGTAGCTTAGATGCTTTCTTTAAACCTTTGATAACTTTATTTACTTTTACTTGATCACCTTTTGCATATTTCATTATGCCACCTAGTTTAGCTGGTTTAGGTCCTCTGAAATCTTTTCTTTTTTTACCAGATGGATCTTTTATTTTACCTGCACATATTTTACTAGCGTAGGCATTAGCATATGCTGAGGGGTATACTGCGAACTTTCTTTTCGCTGCTGCTTTACCTCTAGGACATAGTTTTGTCATTTAATTCTCCTTCTTTAGCGGCCGCATTGAGAGGGTTATTTCTCCCCTTTTTACGGTTGTACAACTTTTTTGATTGTATCACTTTCGGTCTGTAAGTTCTAGACCTTACGACTTTTGCGATTGGATTTGCGTTTGATGGCTGCGATAACTCTTCGTTTTTTCTTTTTTTCATCTCTAGCACCTCTAAGTTTGCCATCTATTTGAGCTGGAATTGATCCTCTAGTTATTGCCATGATTTAGTTTACTATAATATTTAAAGAAAATCTACATGCATCATTTTTTGGTGCAAGACCTCTATGTTTAATACTACTTGGGAATATAATAGCCTGATTTTGTACACTTTTAATTATATGAGATTTTTCATTTTCTAATATAAATTCTGTTCCACCCGAATTTTCGTGTAGGTTAAATACAATTGAACTCCAATTTGGATTGTGTGTGTCTTGATGAAAAATTGAATGTGAATTAGGATGATAATAATTCCAAAAGATTCTTTGCACATCACAAAATTTAAATTGTTTTGTCTGCTCCTTAATCATTTCAAATATAAAATTAGCATACATATTGAGTTGTGGGTTTTTGTTTTCCTTGTCTTTAAAGTTGTAAGATGTGTGAGCAAATCCTTTATCTGTTGTTTTGTTAGTGCTTAAAGTGTTTACAAAATCATTACCATCATTTGTATTATCTAATGCAAATGACCAACTTGTTTGAGTCATCAAAATTGTAAATAATTGTTTAAGACAAGCTTTTGGAAAATTAATATTGACCGTTTCTATTCTAACCATGGTGTGTAGGACACCTTACCATCAACCCTTTGAGCACGCAACGATTGATTTCTGTTTCTGTCAGTAGAATAACTACAGTGTATCCAGCCCGATGTAGGTTCGTTATCTTTGTAAAACTCGAGAATCAATTGATCATATTCTAGCTCTGATTTAATCCAAAGAGCTAGCTCTCTATTATCTACACCTGGTATCTCAAAGTCTGCTGCAGCAGCTTTATCATCTGCCACATGTTGGCTGTTAACTGAACTTCCAATCTCTACACAAAGCTGAGCACAACGGAATCCTGATGATATGATTAATGGTTTGTCAAAGTGTGATCTTACGGGTTGTAATATATTTACAGCTAGTGCTTTTAAATTTTCTATTTGTGCAGGGTTAGGGTTATTATTAATTCCCTTTCTCTCACTAATTTGTGACTTTGTTAACTCGTCAAGAGTTATGTTAGCTGTTAATTTCATAATTAAAAATAATTTATATTTATTACTATTCTAGTATCAGTATCAGTTTGTTGGCAAGCCCTGTGAAGTTTAATTGAATCAAAAATTAATAATTTATTCTCCTCACTAATTATTTTCTCATTATTTTCTAACTCTGTATACCCATTATTAGTATTAATGTAAAATATAGCAGTTTTATGTGTTAATTTCTTATTTCTATGTATATCGCGATGCCAACCACAAGAATTATTTCTATTTTTATTAATATTTAAATTAGCCTTTATGTTTACCAATGCAACTGGCTCTAATGAATTAATTAATGGTAGTAAATTTGAATAAAATTGAGAGGCAGGGGTACCATCTAAATAAAATTGATGACAAAAAAAACTTTCATTGTCGTCTGTAAAACCATCATACCAAACACCATCCTTTTGATTTAAATTCTCTATATCATCTGTTTTTGAAACTTGTGCATCATTATAAAACCAAGGGAATTCTTTAGATTCTAAGAGAGTTTTAATTTTTAAAAATTCTTCTTTTGATAAAAGATTTTTAATAATTTTCATTTATTTTTTTTCTTCAATTTCGTAGAAAAATTTATCTGTATCTTCTGTTTGCCATTTCCTTGAATCTTCAACATTCCATTCTGAAGTTTGTACTTTCCAATCAGGTATATTATTTTTTACAGTAAAGGATGGTATATCCCATATACATCGATTGTTTGGCTGAGCAGCATAATTTCCATCATCAAGCGCTATAATATGGGCACATTTATGTTCATGTGGTATTTCAGAATGATCTGTATCTAAAATGTTTGGTTCAGGATGAGCAAAATCAACAGTAAACAAATATTTTCCAGGATGCCATTTTTTATCCTTACCTATGTATTTACCAGCTTGTGCTTCTAAGATATCCCAAGTAGTAACAGCAGGATAATAACTAAAACAATTCCATAACTGAAGCTCGTCAAGTCTGCGAATTGGAACAGCTGACGGTTTAAAGCCACGTTGAATAAAAGCCGAAATTGGTAAGCGATAAAAGACGGCACCGTTTTCCATGATTGCATGGAAAAGAATCGATTTGCCAGTGATTGCAGATAAGCCAAAGATAATACAGTCTTCAACTTCTCCATGATGTTTTTTAAGATCATATAGATATTCCTTTCTTATTTGTGCGTATTCCACAGGTATGTTTGCATTTAAATAACTCATTTGTCATTAAGTCCATACCATATTACTATGCAAAGTAAAATAAAAGCAATGATTGTATTTATGGGTAATAATGGCTCAACAATATAGTTTTCCATTATTCTAATATAAGAGATTTTATTGATTTAGAACCATCAATATTCAACTCTAATTCTGCTTTTGATTTTATACATTTGTATTGCACATTAGGTGCTGGAACTCGAGTGGCCTCACGTTTATGTTTTAAACACACTGACATTGAGGGTTTTCCTGTACCTGGATCAATTTGTATTCTATGCTCTTTGATATCAGGGCCTACAAACATAAGAAGGGCTACAATATGCTCGATCATAATACTTTACCTTTGTTTGGTCCATATTTAATTCTATATTTATGCGTGCCTGTGCCATTAATCTCTACTTCTTGCTTGAGATCTTTTACATAGCTCATTTGTTTTGCTTTTTTCTCTTGTTCAGAGATATAATTTAAAATTTTTTTAGTGACTCTTTCCATTGGCTCTTACCTTATCTTTTAATACTTCAACATCTGATAATGCTTTTTCCATTTGTTTTTGTAAGAATTGTATGTTGACTTTGTTGTGCATCATATCTTCAATTCTTTTTTCTATCTTCTCGGTGGTCTTATAAAGATCCTCCAACAACATCAGCTGTTCCTGGTCTACGGGCTTTTGATCTGAGGCCTTAAGTAAATCAGCCTGCATCAGCTCCCGTGATGTCTCTAACGATACCAACCTTGCCGTCAGCTCGGTATAAGCGAAAACGCCCATTGCTACGAGCACGATCAGGCTAGCAACCGTTTTCATCGGCATTTGTACGGAAGCTGATTCAGAAATTTTTAACGCCATAAATTACTTATAAAAACCTTTAAAAATCCAATTAACCCATTTATTCCATAAGCCTTTTACTTTTTCCCAAGCTTTGCAACAAACATTTTTACATTTATTTAACATTTCCATCTCCTTCTAGCTTGTCTTAATCTAGAGTTAGGATCTTTAGCTGCTTTAGGAAACTTCTTCATTTGACCAGCACTTCTAGCGCAGAATGATTTACGTCTCATTGCAGCCTTTGAACCTTTTTTTACTTTTCCCGTAACTGCAGTTCTTAGCTTTGATCCAGGGTTATCTCTTCTGTATTTAGCTACTCCTGCAGCTGTCATCCCCGCTCCACTTTTTGTAGAACGAAAATATTTTTTTGTTCGTGGAGGTTGAACATCTCCTCCACGACTATAGCCTATAATTTTCATACGGCCATTTCTCATTTTACGTGAATGTTATAGTCACACCAGCAGTGCCAGCGATAGTAGCATGAATACCTTCTAAAAATAAAATTCCATTTCCAGGTAAGTACATATCTAAACCTTCATCGCCAAATAAATAAGTAGCTACTGTAGTACCAGATCCGCCACCACTTTTAAAAATGATAGAACCACTTGCATTACCTTTGGCTTGGATAGATGTTAATCTAGCCCTTTTAGTTGTAGCAACCATTTGCGTTGTACCCGTTGCATGAGCACTTGACTGGTCTGATGAAAAACTTGATCCACCCATAATTTTTTCTCCTAATTAGGAGCTCCCGAAGGAGCTCCAGTTTTATTATTATACTAAGTCTAGTGTCTCTGTAAATGTAATTCCAATAAATGTAACTACTATACTTGCTCCAGACGCACCAGGGTCTGCCATTGTCACTCTGATTTCATCAGGTGTTAATGGTATTCCTGCTGTCGTACCTGATCCACCAGATCCAACACCCGCAACACCGTTGCAAGCAAAAATTTGCGCACCAGCTGCACTTGTAGATAAAACTGCTCCATCTACATATGCATTAGGGTCGCCAGCTGTTCCTACATCTGTGATATTTCCACCAGTAGTTGTAGCTGCTGTGTTTCTAACTACACAGAACATTGGAATAAAGTTTGCTGGAAAACCAATTGCTGCTTCATCGCCTGTAGTAGCAGCGTTAGCTACTGATACAGTTGCTTGATAAGTTTTCATTACGAAACCATCAGTTGCGATACTGCTTAAAAATAAAGCACCTGACTCTACAGCTGCATCAGCTGTAACTGAGTTTCCGCCTGTTACGCCATTAACATCTGCAATTTTTGAAACTGCACCTGTTGTTGCGTTTTTTACTATTGTTTCAAAACCATTTTCCGATCGGACTGGTCCTGAAAAAGTTGTATTTGCCATAATTTATTTCTCCTATAGTTTAGCACCTGCAGTCTCTATAGCGTCTGCCTAGCCAGTCTGCAGATTATTTTAATCTAGGTCTTTTTATTATACATAAAAAAAGGGGCGATGTGAACACCGCCCCTTCTAATTTGTAATACTAATGTAAGTATTAGACTAATTTACCATTTCCAAATATAGCTCTTGGATCTGAGAATCCAAAAGAATATCTTTCTCTAGCTTTAAATCTAACATTACCTGTATCGAAGTCACCTTCCATTGCTGTTTTGATTGGTGATCTAACAAACATTTTCATGCCGTTAGGTGCATCAGTCATTATGAAGAATGCATCCGTGTCAGTTAAAAAGTTATTCACTCTGTAACCTTGAGGGATCATTCCCATTGAAGCAATAGCATTGATGTCGTTATCTGCAGTTGCAGTTCTTTGAGGTGTCTTCATTAGTCTTTCTGCTGTAAATTGTAATTCTTTTGGAATTATCATTTTTACACCTTGAGACGCAATTTTAAGACCTCTTTCATCAACGAACGCTTGGATGTCAATCAAAGATTGTTCCAAAGATGTTTCGTTAAGATCTGCCGCTGTTGCAAGAACATTCGAAAACGTTCCACCTGTAGCTAATGGGTGAGCGTTGTTGATCAACGTTTTACCATCACCACCTGTGAAAGCTGTGTTTTGCGCATTGTTCAATACGTTAGCTGCTTTAACTTGCTTCGTGTTTGCCATAGATCTTGCTAATGCTCTTGTGTATCTAGCAGCAAGTCTATCGTAAAGGTTATCTTCGATTGCTTCTTCAGTAATTGAGAATGCTAACGCGATTGTTTCGTGATTGTATCTAGCCGTAAATGTCTCTTGGGCTTGATCAAAAACAACTCCAGCACCTTCTTGTTTAGTTGGTGCAGAAGCAAATCCCGCTAACATAACTTCTTCTTCAAAAGCTCTGTCAGATGTTTCTGTGGCATAAATTTCAGCATGCTGATTTTCATACCTTTTGTATTCCAGGCCGAATAGGGCATTCAATCCTGGCTCTAGTTCTTTAACTAGTTGCGATCGTGATATAGCCATAATTATCTCCTATTATATGCCTGTTCTGCTTCTATATTG
>Ga0181369_1000092_pt1 | contig 23855 bp, 27 predicted proteins | sample LowvirmetaG_8_FD_130088 | JGI IMG/M metagenome (GOLD analysis project Ga0181369, IMG submission 130088) | Marine viral communities from the Subarctic Pacific Ocean - Lowphox_04 viral metaG | ecosystem: Environmental > Aquatic > Marine > Oceanic | place: Subarctic Pacific Ocean | collected... | reverse complement strand
TACAACAACATCTGGATTAAGAATAAAAACAACTGGAACAAATAATACTTGGATATTATGCGATGACGATCCAGCTAATAGTTACTCTCATAATAGAATTGCATGGTCTGGAGGAGAAAATGTGAACTTTCCAGGAAATGTAACTAGCTGGACAGGTGGTGCTACAATACAAGACGGAACAATAACAGATAGTGTCAGCCCGCTTAACAGTTTTGATACATTACTTAGCCATAATAGAATTGCATGGTCAGGTGGAGATACGTCAAATGCAGATCATCCTACTTTTGTTACATCTTGGACTGGTGGATCTACAGCAGCCTTGTTGGGGGATACTAGTGCTCCAGCATTTAATAATTTGCTTGCCGACACCTTTGATTCCCAAACAGGCTTTAAGGTATTGGGTAATTCTGAATTAGCTGGGAATGCTTTAACAAGCGGCCACATAAAAAAATATATCGGATTAAGAACTGGGGCTTTTGCAGGTAATTCTACAAGAAATAATCATGGAAATGTCGACAGTAATAGTTTTAAAAATGCGATGGATGGTAGTGCAGACACAAAATTTATATTAGATGTAGATGCTGAAAAATTCTTTGAAGACATTTCTACTGACAATACAGCTAGCGGAAGTATAGTAGGCTCTATAGAAAGATCTCAAGCGATAATAGACAGAAGCAAAACCTCTAATTTTAACTTTTTACAAATAGGAGTAACAGGCACATTATGATATTTAATCAAACAGTTATAGGTAAACACCCAGCTCAGAGTGGTTACATAGTGGAATGTTTTTGTAGCGGGACCGAAGATCCGTTGATAGGATTTCCTAGTGGTTCTGGTAGGCTTAAAATAGAGTTTCCCCAATTTGCGGTTACTTCATTAGAATTTGAAGGGAAAAATGCTTTATTTGACCCTACTGGCGCAGAACCAGAAGAAAAGCTAATGGAAAGTATAACTATCTTAGAAAGAGAGATAAATCTAAAGGCTACCTTTTCAGGAGATTTAAATACACTCGGAGACGGACTTGCCATTCAAAATGTAAAAAACGCAGATGTTTATACTGGAGACGAACCAAATTTTGAGGTAGACTCAATATTTAATTCAAATAGAGTATCTCAATTTTCTGTTAATTTGAACCCTGGCGAGCAAACTTTTCTAGTAAATGTAACAGCTGATCAAATTACTGGCGCGAACGGAGAAGAAAGGGTAGAAGAAGAAATTTTTTATAAAATTATACCAACTGATTTTTTAACATTCGGAGATGTATCGCCCGCTATAAGCGGCGTCATGTTCAGTGGATTTGATACTTTTACTAAAATAGAACAAACAGGGTTTCTGATAAGCAGAACAAATGCAAATGACGTACGAGTTGGTAGAGGAGAAACTATAGAAATATTTGCTGGGCATAATAGCAAGCCCACTATAATAATTGACGACACAATGCCGTTAGACTTTTATGGCGCTTTTAGAATTAGAATCGACAATAAAAAGGTAATAATTTCTGGAAGCGGTGGCGCTAATCTTGTTTCTAGTAGTACTGATTTCCCCGTGGATAATACTTTGAATACAATTGAAATCGAAGCGGGTAAGGAATTCGCAGAATTTGATATTGCTTGCCTGTTAGATGAAAATGACCTTAGAACTGGTTTTATACTAGGAGAATTATAATTCTTTTAAATACATGCTTTCGATATGTTTGTATTTCTTTCGAGTATATAGTTTCTTTAATTTGTCTGGCATTGAGTTTTCCAAATGAACCATGCCTATTCTTTTACACCCTATCGATTTTGCATAAGACTCATATTTATTAAGTAGTTTTAATCCAGCGCCCCTGTGCTGTTCATCTACATACCAAAAAGCCTCTGTAGCGCAAAGGGCGCCATCTTCCAGAGCTGGGGTTATCAAAAATCCTAAAGCTCCTATAATCTTTCTTTCTTTTTCTAAAGCAAAAATTTTGCCTTTTTTGGATATAATTAATTCTTTCCAGGCTGGAATCCAATTTTTTTTAAAACCATTTAAATCTTCTTTATACGGTAATATTTTATAGAAATTCTCCAGAACATCTCTAAGCTCTGTTAATTCAGAATCCGTTTTTACTTCAAAAATCATAATAGCTTTAAAAGCTTACGACATTCTTTTGCGGGCACATCTTTGTAGTCAGACCACTCCTTAATAGCTTCTGGATCATTAGTGTACGTACCAGCCTTATACCAAGCTCTGAGGCTCTCCTTGAATGAATTAAAGTCTGTGCCTGCTTTTTCTTTTAAGATGCCTTGTGGGCTAATATCCTTGGCTCCAGAGGATGATGGAGGGGCTACAATAGGAGACTTATTCTTTGAAGAGTCAATCTCGTCAGCTCCGACAATATGGATGCCAAGAAAGTTACGAACAGTGCGGACAAATGCGCGATTTTCTGCGATGCATTCTAAAAACTTAGCAGCAAATCCATTTGTATTATGTGTTGTAGCGTTAGCTATGGAAGCAAAAGTTTGAGGACAACTACTTTCGTAGTTTTCTATCCAATTTATCATGCATTGGACAACAACACGACTATCCGAAGACTCTGCGACATCATAAGTCACATTATTAAAGCCACGAAGCTTTGCGAGCTCTTTGATTCCACCGAGCTTGATTAAAAGCTGATTATCTTCTAGACCCTCAATAGAGTCTGGAACTGGCATTTTGCGCATTTCAAAATGATCCTTGTTGGGATACAGGTGTTCTGGGCTAATCATAGCCCGCCAGTTGACTGAGCCATCTTGATTAAATTCGTATTCAACAGACTCTAAGAGTCCGTGTTCGTTGCGTTTCCACAAATCTGGGCCATATAATTTATTCTTCGACATATAGGTATAAACTTTCTATTTCTAATTTTGAAGCTTCATTATAGATGAATTTATTAGTATTGTCAAGCGTTTTAGAAGAAAATTCTGAATTAAATATTTTACCCTCTGAAACGAATCTTTTTTTAGAAAGAAATTTGCACTCTGTATTTGGAATATCTTCTGCTTCGGTATTATTTTTTTTAATTACATTGTGATCAAAATATTTTAAGCTCACATCAGAAAACATTTTTTCATCTTGGACTTCAATGACAAGGTTAATTTTATTATTTTTTAATTTTTTAATAAAACTTGAAAGGTCTAATTTTTGATGTTCGGGTTTATAATTGAAAATTACTTGCTTCAGGTTTGTACAAGAATCAATTGTATCGTCATCCATAACTTTGTCTAAGAAAAGATTTACATTTGAATGTTTGCACCAATTAATAATATTAACTTTATCGAAATGAATATTAGATTTTATATTTATATTTTTATTGATTAAGTCTTGGTGAGGGAAGAAAAAGTTAGGAACTATTTCTACAAGATCTTGATTGTATCTAGAACCCATCCTTAAAGTTTTGAACTTTATTTTTTCTTTGATGTTTAATTTATCTAAGACGGATTGAGCCACGTTCTCTGGGAGTATTTCATTAATTCTTTTTTTATTTTCTTGAGAAGCGAAAGAAGGCTTAATTGAAGAAAAATCTGGGTTAATGATTTTGCAGTATTTGGAATTTATATTACTAGGATATGAATTGGACAAAAGGCATACGGATGGTTTTTTATAAATATCCGCTGTTGACATAAAATAATTTGCAGTTCCCAAATATAGTTCTGAATTTTTAATTAAAAAATTATTTTGTTTAGGGCTCTGAGTTTTTTTGTCGTATATTTCGAGGGCTTTTATTTTGTACTTTTGGAAAAATGGATTCAACAGAGAAAAAACAATCTCCCAGTACTCGTATTGATTTACCTGATTCGGATCTTCTTTGAAGAAGGTTATATATTTTTCTTCTGGTATGGGGTGAAAGTGTTCCGTAATTTTTGCTTTACCTATTTTAGCGCCAAGGTCTTTGGCATAAACTTCTGTTATACTACTCATATAATTTATAATGTGTTTTGTCTATTCCGTTATGGTGATAATTTTGAAATTTTTGAGTGTTATAAAACGGGAAAAATGCTAATTCAAAAAACCCTTTGTGATTACCGACCCCTTCTAGAAGATGAGCATTATCTATTGATTCGGAATATGGTAAAACTTTATAAACCTTGGGATGATCTTCTATATAAGGAAAGAAATTTGGCATTGTAAAAACGTAAATGTCGTGGTCTTTATAGAGGTCTTGCAGGCTATCAATTAAAGAGTTGATTGCTAATAAATCTTCAGCAGATTGAGGCATTACAATAGCTATTCGCTTACCTTCATCTAATAAATCTTCTAAATCTAGACCTTTTTCTTCTTTTTCTAAGTCGAAATCATATTCTATTGCAGGCATCTCATCTATGATTTTTTCTAGCTTTTTTCCAACAGATTCTGTAGAGTAATTTTCAATAGTCCAATCTCTGGCTTTTTTACCCATTTGAAGTTTTTTATCTAACTTCATATTATAAACTTTTTTAAGCTGTTTGGCTATACTTGATGGATAGGTTGAAGCCTTAATGAATTGAGTTCCTGGTTCTCTATATTCAGACCAATCGAGGGGAAAGCTTCCGCATTCAATATTAGAAGAATCTTCTCCGCAAGAATAATTTGTAACCAAGGTTATAAGCTCGGTCATCTTTGCTTCAAAGATTGGTATTTCCATGCCGCCGCTAGTAAATGGATGACAATAAACATCCATAATATTGTAAATCTCATTTAACTGCGACTCATCTACTCCAGCCCTAGTATTTGTAGTATTAAAAGTTTTTTCAGATCCGCAAAATGGACAAGTTTGTTCTTGACCACAAAAAGGAGCGATTGCATAATTTTGACAAGCGGAGCAAAAATAAGTTGTCAAAATATCATTGTTATCTATATTCTTTTCTTTTAGTAGTCTTGGAATATCCCAACCCTCAGACCAGTGGGTATGAAGCAATAGTTTAGCTTTGGGGCATTCTTTTTTAAATATTTTAAAACCCTCAAGCAAATTAGGCACGCTTTTTCTAAGTTGATTTCTAAATACAAACCCAATTATAAATTCATCAGAAAGATTAAATTTGCTTCGAATTTTTTGCTTATCAAGATTACTTATTTTATAAAAATCTTCTGTGTTTACTGTTCCATGCAAGGTGTTCACGTGGTTGTGGCCTAGCTGATTCATGTCTTTCTCTGCAAAAGATGCCCATACATAAAAATTTTTAGTTTTTGGAGCCGCCTCTAAAGCCTGGGGAAGTATTGGTTGACTATCCAACGTAGTCCAAATCATATTATTAATTTTGTCCCACCAAGGTTTTTTCCAATAATCTGCAAAAGCCCAAATATCTTCGCACCCTATATAAACATCTGGCTTATATTCTTTTATAGCCTGATCGATCATGTAGCCTCCATATGACGCTATTCTAGATTTTTGTTGATCTGACTGAAGTTCTCTAATTAGCGCAGGATTATTAGGCAAAGACCCTTGTGCCTTCCAAGGCCTTAATGAAAGAGATTGGTTGCCCCACTGCACGCCATTTGCGAATTCAATAATTTCATATTTATTCGTCTTATGTAGGTAACGCAAAATATTTTTTGCATTTTTACCAAATCCAGTAAAAGCTTTAGCTGAATTAGAGTGGAAAAGAATTCTTTTCATTAGTAATTAAAGTACTTAAACAAGAAAAGGTCAAACAAGCCTTTGAGGGTTCTTGCTTCTGCAAGCTCGACCCCCATTCCAAATTTTAAAGTAGAGTTTTTGACCACGCTGAAAGAAAAAGCTTTTTGTCCATTTTTCTTTGTATAAGGTTTAAAAGATATTTGGGTTTTGTCCTCGTTATAACTATGATAAGCTGAGAACTCTACATAATTTTCGATTGCGTGGAGCATTCCTCCAATTTCATTCTCTCCTAACTTAAAATAAATATTCTTCTCTGGATCTTTGGCATTAGCGCTAAAAGATCCCGTTCTTTTTTGACTGTTCCAGCTAGCTTGCTTAATTGACTGAACTAAGAATGACGGCTTTTGATTATTTCCCTCTTTATCTTTTTCTACAATCTTAAAAGAAAACGCGCATCCAGAGTTAGAAGAATTTGGCTTATAAATATCGTGCTGTTTGTGACTCATGAAGGATTATAATTTAATAAGTGTAATATTCTACGGTATAATTTATTATTTTATATGGCCTACTTAACTCATAATTTACCCACATTTACATGTTTTATTAGAAACGAATACTTGTACAATCATAAAGAGGGGCACAAAGAATATACAATGTGCGATGTGCATTCTGTTACATCTATGGAAAAAAGAGTTCCTCTGTTTGAGTGTTATTTAGATAACGGAGTAAACTGGACTAGAAGGCCAATAACTGCGCTATGTTGGAAAGAATGTGATCCAGTACCGCTTGAAGAAGCCATGTATTGGGACTGTTTTTCGCCTTATGTAGACGTTGGTATAAGAGCTAGGCTAAAAGGGCTTAGGGGCATACTTATAACGCCATCTAACAAACGAGAGTGGGGTGAGTATATGTTTACAATAGACTGGGGCTGGGAAAACAAAGCGATATTAGATACTAATTTTTCTGAACACCCAGAGCATAAATGCGCACATATGTTTAAAATGGAAAATGGTAATTTTTATGCTTATCCCAATAATAGAATAATTTGGCACGATGATGCTTGGGTTGAGACACCTTTAACAAAAAACCCTGGATATCAAATAGATCAAAACTTCTACAGTGTAGAAAACAAAAGAATTAAATACACAGATAATTCTTTTATGACAGAGTTCACAGACTTACATTATACAGAGAAAGAATTAAAGAAAGAATCGTAGTAGTTGGTCAAATCTTCTACAGAGGTTATTTTTTCATCTTGTTTTAATAAATTAAAATACTTTGATTCGTTACTGCACCATTTTCTGCCAGTCCAAAACTCAAACCCTGAGAATGAGCTTTTATATTTTCCATGCGTTTCATAGCTCGGCCCTAGATATAAATATTTTAAGCCCAAATCTTTTGCTAACGATATCTCTCTGTACGTAGAAAACCTACCCAAACCCAAAACTTTATCTTCGTAACCCCAGCAAAATTGATGAGCCAGCAGACTTTGACCAATTTTTTCTACGACACTAAAAGCAACATCTCCATAAATTAAAAATACATGGTTGCCTTTTTCATAAACCTCTATGAATTCTTGTTCAGAAAGTACTGAAGCAAAATTTTTATACTGAACGTAGTTTTTGTAAATTTTATATAATTTTATAAAATCTGGGTCGGTGGTTGTTTCTATCTTAATGTTAGATTTTAATATTTTTTTCCAAGCTCTTTTTTCGTTTTTCGTTTCTACGTATTTGCTTAAATCTAATCTGGTTTGACGGCTTTGATACCAAATAATTTTATTCTGCTTCATAAAATTGGTGTCTTGATTATACCATATGTTTGAAGGACACCATCCATTATCTAAAGCCTCTTGCTCTTCATTTCTATCTACAGTAGCGCTTACCAAAGTGTGTATAAAATCAGTATCTGCTTGTTTGCCGCAAATGTGATCAAAAAAAAGCTTCATTGCTACTCTGCAGCTTCGTACTCTTCTATTCCTGAATTTGAGTAATCTTCGTCGACTTCTTCTTCATCGACGACTCCCGCGATTGTTTTTAATTCATCTATATCATAAGTTTCGACGCTTTGAATACATGTATAAAACAATTTATCTAAACTTTTTATATATTCAGAAAAATATTTTTTTATCGTTGGTCTGAGATTATTATATAGTTCGATATATCTTATTAAGTCTGATGATCTGTAAAAAGCTCCATAAGCATTAAAGTGAAAAAACACCCTGTGCAATAAATCTTGAAAAAGTAAAAGTTGATTTGTTTCTTTTTTCTCTTCGTATTTATTTAAGAACTCTTCAAAGGAAAGATCATTAACTAAATTAGAAAAAGAGTGGTATTTTTGCAAAAATAAAATCACATCTTTAGATGATTTAAATAAATAAAGATTATTGATTACTTTTAGTAGGCTATAGTAAATATCTGATTTATGAGAGTGTTCAAAGTTAATAAACTTTATCAATTCTGATTGATATAAAATATTACTACTTTTAAGATTAGAGTGGCACAAGACTGTTATGTCTTCTGAATAACTCTGATCAAAAATATTTTTAAGTGTTGAGAAAATGTTTTTTACATCGTCTAGGCTTAAATATACTAATTTTTCAAAAATAGCTTTTTCTTTTTCATCTGAAGCTTCAAAAAGTTCTATGATCGATTCGTTTTGAACAAATTTATCTTTAAAAGATAACAACTCTGAGGAATTAGATTCGTGCATAAAATCTAAATTGCACACAAAAGTTCCAATATTGTACATGAGATCATCTATCCCATAAGACTCGAAACTATAGCCGTTTTCCCAATCAAAAAGAAGAAACTCAATTCCAGAATCTTCATCGTTTGTATAATTTATTATTTTGGGTGATATTAAATCACTTACAGACTCCAAGGCTTTTTTTTCGGTAGAAAGTTTTCCGTTATCTGGGTCTAAACTAACTTTTAATAAATATTTTTTGTCTTGGCTCACAAAAGAGTAGCTCTCATAAAAAAAGTTTGAACTTATTAATTTAATTGTACTCTCAACCTGTTCGGTATCTGAAATTATATCTGTGAGATACGATCTAATCAACTCTTCTTCAAATTCTGATATTTCCCGATCTCTTTGATCGGGCCTGGTATCAATCGTAAAAAGATTACCTAAATATACTTCCTTTTCCTTGGTTGCCATAGATAGATTATATTACACAAAAAAGGCGGTATTTCTACCGCCCTAGTTGATTAGATACTTACTGTACCCATTTTGAGTCCAGTCAGACTGCTTTTGGCGAACTTTCGCCTAATGCCAGCATTTCGGTCATGGATAACCACATAACTAGGGGTCTCATTAACGAACTGAGCGTTATAACTAGCTCCGTCCTTTGTCCGAAGGCCAAAGAATCGGCCTCCGCTTTGCTTCATTGTTTTTACGATACGATTTGTTTTTCTCATAATAAATTATTAAAATCCTATTTTACCTGATAATGGAATATTGTTGCCTTTTTTAACATTTTCGCTAGAGGTATTTAACTTATATGCAAATATATCATATATTACGTCAATGTCAACAGGAAAAACCTTGTTTTCGAGACTTTTTCCCCATTTTTCTATGATTTTAGAGTAAGCCTTCTGGAACTTAGCGTGTTGCGGGCTTTCTTGAAATTCAGAATCCATTAGCTTGCTCTCCATATTTTTGGCTTTTTGAGGACGAACGAAATTTATTTTTTTAGTTCTAGCGCCAGATTCATCTAAAATATCAAAAGCCTTATCTGGAAATTTTTTATTTGTTAAATAAATATCGCAAAGATCTATTATTTTAGAAAGCACATCTTCTTTATATTCAACTTGATGAAATTTTTCATATGATTTTTTAGCTACTTTAATTAATTCAAAAGTTTCTTCTTTGGTTGGCTCTTTCACATCAATTTTTTCAAAACGACGATTTAGGGCAGAATCTTTCTTAAAAAATCTTTCGTATTCTTCTTTAGTAGTGGCTCCAACGCATGAAATATCGCCCCTAGATAGGGCTGGTTTCATTATGTTAGCAAAGTCTAACCCTCCGCCATCTGATCCGCCCCCAGCGCCAATTATGTTGTGTATTTCATCAATGAAAAGAATGTAATGATTGTCTGCCGATAACTGATCTAGAATTTTTTTTAATTTTTCTTCCATTTGGCCTCTATATATGGTTCCAGCAAGAACTGAAGTCAAGTCTAATGAAAGTATTTTTTTATGTAAAAGCAGATCTGGGCATTGCCTTTTTAATATTTTTTCTGCCATGCCTTCTACTATTGCGGTCTTACCAACCCCAGCCTCTCCAACTAAAATTACGTTACTTTTGTTTTTCTTAAGAAGCACTTCAAAGATTCTATCTATTTCTTGGTCTCTTCCAAAGATTTCAAAGTCTCCCCTGGCATTTATTTTTTCATTTAAGTCTTCGCACCAATCCGAGATGCCAGAAGGGGGCTCAGCATTAAAATTTTTTACTGGTTGATTCGATGCTACCAACTCTTTCGGGATACCATTTTTTATAACATCTCTTAAGTCTTTGTTTATTTTTTCTAAATCTATGTCAAGAGAAATTAAAAATTCACATATGTCTTCTCTTGTGGTTAATATAATAAGTAATATATGGTCTATTCCGATAAATTCGTCTTTTAGCTTAGATGATAACTTAAGTGAGTCATCTAGAATATCTTTTATTTCCTTTGAATATATTTTCTTTTTTCTTTTGGGTTCTTTGTAGCTAGACACGGCATACTCCATGCTTTTTTTAATTCCTTCTTTAATAATCCCACTTGAGTTGAATACAAAATCTATGTTATTGTGGCTAAATTCCAATATAGAAATTATAAGATGAAGGTCTATTACTTTTAGGTGACCAAATGTTTCGGCTATAAACTCGCAATCTTTTAAAGCTTTTTTTGCCGAAGGCGTTAGATTAAATTTTGATAAATCCATTAGTTAATTTCTGATAGTTTTGTATAAATTTTCTCATCAAGAATTGTGAGTTTTTCTCCAAAGATAACGTCATCGCCCTTGCTTCCGTAAACAAATACTATTTCTCCTTCTTTGGGCTTTTTGCCACCATTGTTTAGGTAGTTATCTAAAGTGGAAGACCTTCTGTTATTCATAAGCATAAAATTAACCTTGCCGAAATCGTCTTGGACTTCTGCCCTCATGTACTTATTGCCATTTCTGCTTGTTCTAGAGATACAATCAGTAACTACGCCAACAAACTTTACTCTATCATGGTCAGCTATAGATTTCATTTCTAAACTGTTATAGAGATTACCAGAGTTTTTAAAAACTTTTTTAATTTCTGTAGAGTGGCTATATCCTAGATACTTGCGTTCGAAAAACCAATTGGCAAACTCAAGATGATTTTTATTTTTTTCATATATATCTTTGTAGCCTTTATACTTCTTTTTGAATGTTTGGAAGCGTGAAGGCTTCATAATTGGCCTTCCATCGTCAGCTATTAAAGAATCCTTTACAATTGATTGTATAGTATTTAGAACGTCATACTTATACTCTTCTCCTATTTGAATAACATTTCTTTTTTCCCTATCCGTAAGTATGTTGAACGACTGAGCCTCTAGGACTAAGCGACAACGATTAGGTGAAGAAGAGCTTGTTTCACAGAAAGAGTCCATTGTACCACCTTGAATCAATCCAGAAAGAACTCCAATGTTAATTCCTGACTGTTTTGCATTGGTGAAGATATCATACTTATTTTGATTGGTCTCTTGGGCTTTTCTAAAATCAACTAAGTTCTCTAGTGTTTTTTCTGAAACGCCTTTAACGCTGTTCACACCATATCTAATGTTGCGACCTTCTATACCAAAATTAATATCTGACTTTGACAAATCTGGTGGCAGAAGCTTTATGCCAAACTGGCACAACTCTTGACTAATAAGAGCTATCTCTGCATGAGAGTCTGGCTCATGCTTAGTCATTTTAAGCAAAGAAAGGAAAAATTCCTTTGGGTGCTTGAACTTTAGATAGGTTGTAATTGACGCAAGAATCGCATAGCTAATTGAGTGAGATTTGTTGAACGAGTAATTAGCCGAATCTTCGGCGACCTTCCATAAAACTTCACCGACTTCTTTATCTAAGTTTCTTTCTTCGATCTTTTGCTCAATTTTAGCCTTCCAAGCGGGCATTTGATCGACCTTCTTTTTGCCAACAATTCTACGGAGTTGTTCCGACTCATCAAGAGTAAATCCGACCTTAACGGCCATCTTCATTAACTGCTCTTGATATAGGGGGATACCGCCAGTATAAGAGAGAATATCGTCAAAGAATTCATTAACTGACTGAAATCTTGAGGTGCTTGCGTAGTCAGCATAAACATCCAAGTAGTCAAGTGCACCAGGGCGAGCAATCGCAACAACAGCAGACAGCTCCTCCAGGTTTTTAGGAGCGATCTTTTTACAGACTTTAAAGTTTGTGTCCGCTTCAATCTGGAACAAACCTTTTGGTGCCTCAATGAATTTGAAGTTTTCATATATTTCTGGGAGTCCAACATCTATATCTTCGATATTTATACCCAACTGCTTGCAAGTATCACTTACGACAGAAAGGGTTCTAAGTCCAAGAATATCAAACTTAACAGTCAAAGACGCAACGTCGTTCATGTCATAGGCAGATATTAAGTCGCCGTCGTTTGTTTTTTGCATCGGCATAATTTCTTCAATATCGTAGAAACTAATGGCGATACCAGATGGGTGAACTCCTGTATTTTTGTTTAATCCTTCTAATTTTTTTGCAATTTTAAATATTTTTGTGTTTTTATCCGCAAATTCTTTGAATTTGTCGCTCTCTTCTAATGCTTGGTCTAGCTTAGCTACCTTGCCAAACTGCTTGGGGATGAGTGAACTTATCTGATTTACTTCATCTTCAGACATCTCTCCAACTATTTTACCGCACTCCTTTACACACAATTTACTGCTTAAAGTATTGAGAGTGAGAATTTTACAAGTTCTTCCCTTATGCTGTTCTTCAATATATTTGATAACTTCTTGGCGACGATCATAAGAAATGTCGTTATCTACGTCAGCAAGTAGAGACCCATCAAGATAGGTAATTCCATCTACAATGGTCTTTTTTGCTCGGCTTTTGGAAACAAAGCGCTCAAAGAAGAGGTCGTATTTAATTGGGTCTACATTTGTGACGCGTAGTAAGTAAAGGACAAGAGAGCCAGCCGCAGATCCACGACCTGGGCCAGTAGGTATCTCATTTTCATGACAAAAGTTTAGAACGTCCCAATTTAAAAGTATGTAATCGATGAATCCCAGCTCTTTTAAGATAGAAAGCTCCATTTTAACACGATCATAGTATTCTTTTTTATTGTCTAGCTTATCAATCCCCCTCTGTTGTACTCCACGGAGGCACAGCGCCCTCAGGAGGTCATAGTTAGAAGATTTAGGGTCTAGGTCAAGCTGGTAATAAACTCGCCTTTCTACCTCAATTTCTGGTAAACGAACGCCTGGAGGCATCGGGCGCTCAAGAGGATTTAAATTTCTAATTCCCATAATTGTTTTTGAAATATTTCGAAGTTTTTTTCTATGTCGTACAAAGCATCATGTAGCTTTTTTTCATCGAAGTCAATATCATAATGCTGTAATAAGAACTTTTGGCTTGATTTTAAGCCCCTTTCTCTGTAATTAAGGTATCTCAACTGCCAAGCTAAGAAATCTTCTTTATCTGGATTTTTACTATCTTTCGCAATAGCTGTAGCAATTGCTTTGGTGTCGAAGCACCGCTTGGCAAAAGAGTAATCTATTTTTACATTTAAATTACGAGCAATAACCCCAAGCATGTATAAGTCGTAGCCAAGAATATTCTGACCGACAACAATAACGTCATCTTGGCTTATCAAATCCATGAATTCTTTAAAGACTACGGCTGGATCTTCAGCTTTAGAGAGATAATCTTTGTTACTGAATCCAGTAATTCTTGCAGCATCCTCTGAGACATTAAGTTCTTCCCATTTTAAGAATCTGTTTTGTTTTTTTGTAATTTTTTTACCTTTAGCTTCTATCCAAGCAAGTTGCCAGGGCTTTGATGAAACAAGGTTTAACCCCTCAGTTTCCGTATCAAAGATGACGTACTTTTGATCAAATTTAAATCTTAACAAGTCTTCCATTATTTGTCCTCCTTCCAGGCTTCTATGCAAAAACGATCACTACCAAAATGATCAAGTCGTGGATTAGATAAACTCGATTGTCTGCCAGGCTTGCGGTTGCATATGCATTTGTATGTTTGAAAAGCGCTAACGTCTTCAATGTTTTCATAGTAGATTGATTTTACTAATTCGATATTCTCTTTGGCATTACCAAAAGTGTTAGTAACGTAGTCTGCAATTTTTTCTTCGAGAATCGTGTCGAATGGTAGACCATTTCTTTCTATAAAGAAAGGGACATCAGACGGCAGGTCAATCATACAATTTGAAAATGAAGTCAAATTTTTATGCAAGAACGAATCATAAAACGGCACGACATATTGTATATTTTTGGTAAACTCCCAAGGACTTATAATTTTTTTATCAAAACTTTTGGTATATAATGAATACAATTCCTTGGCTCCAGCATCTCCATTTGGGAAAGCAATCATCTTACTCTCAGACTCTTCGCTGAGATCTTCATTGTAAATAGAAAATCTAAATCCAAATCTTAGCTTATCGCCAAAGGTGCGAAATGCCTCTGGGAAACCAGTCATAGTATCTTCTACTAGAAAAATTTCTTCTATGTTTTCGTCTGCACAAATCCTATCTACATCATCTATACGAAGAATGCTACGACCTATGGAAAAATGAGTCTTAAATAAAGGTGTCATATATACCAATGTATATACTATTATCTATTTGTCAAGTGTTTTGGACAACCTTCATAATATTTTAATTCATGGCTTCCTCCTTCTGGAACCATGTCCTTTTTAAAGTCGTCCTGAAAGCAAGAAGAATGAAACTCCCCGTCTTTATCTAAGATACTAACATGCCAAAAATCAAACTTATAAGGGCAGTGCCACATTACAGAGCCGTCTTTTTTAAGTTGACCTTTTTCTTTGGCAAAACCGCATTGCAGTCTACCCCCAAAAGAGCCATCATCTGGAAACCCTTTATCTATAGCGAAGTTTGATACGGCATCTTTTTCATCAAAGTTTTCTAGGTAGTCTTGAATCGCTTGGAGCTGCAACTCAAAACCTTCTAGGTCATCTTCGTCGATTGCCTTCATTTTCATCAAGCCATTCTTTTTTAAATTAAATTTTAAAAATAAAAATTCAGATGTCCTATTTACATATTCTGGAAAAAGAGTTTTGACCGCAAGAGAATACATATAATCTTGGAGGTTATCTTCCTTTTCTTTTCCTTCAAACATTTTCTTACTAGTCTTGTAGTCGCGAATAATCGCAATCTTTTTATCTTTGTACAAAAACAGTTGGTCAATAAATCCACGGATGTGGTAGCCGTTCTGTTCTATATCAAAGTCTAGCTCCGCATGGGCTTCGTCAGGTATGCCTAATTCCTCTCCGTGAAAGTTACAATCTAAGCCGTTAAGTATCATCTCCTTGATAAGATTCATATTATCATCATCAGTGACACCGAGTTCGGAAGCATCAGACATGATTAAATCTTTTACAGATTTAGATGCGAAAGGATCCTTAGCCTTAACAACTTTATTAAAATGAGCCTTTGTTTTTTGCTTAGACAAAAATTCAAAAACATTGTGACAAACAGTTCCCCGTCTTGCTCCATCATTATTGGTATCTGGCAACTTTTGTTTGTACTTGCTCCAGTATATCCAACTGCATGATTGCGCCGTTTTAATACGACTTGCTGATAGTTTAACTTCCATTTAAAATTTTAATTAATTTTTTGCAATGACCATTTTTTTTCAATTGCTCGTATTTATTTATTTGTTTAATAATGTACTTTTGAAAAGTATCTTGACCTAGGCTCCACTTATCTTTTCGCTCATACCATTGTTTAAAATTTTCTAGCGTACCCGTGTCGCTCTCTAGCATGTCGCCAAAGTCATTGCAAATTGGAGGGTTGATTTTAATCAGAGATAGGTCGAAAACAGTTGACAGCTTTGATGCGATCTTGATAGAGGCTAAGGCTCCAGTGTTTACATCTTTACTGTCATCATTATTTGTAGCGATAATAATTCTTTTTAAATCAAATGTGTTAAGATAAGAAATCATCTTGGCGGAAATATCTAAGCCAGCTAGCATTAGCACATTACTATAGCCAGCCTCGTAAAGAGCCATGCAGTCCCCAATGCTCTCTACAAGTATAACTTCTTCTTTTTCTTCTATGGTTTTGTGTGAGAGGTGGTGTGGATAAATCCAATTTGTTTTGCGACCCATGTGTTTCCACTTGGGAATGTTTTTATCATCCGAAACACTACGACCAGAAAAGCCATGTATCTGATTATCTAAGTCGTAAATAGGGAAAACAATCCTGCGATACATTTTGCCTCCGCCAGCATAACCGCATTTAAATTTATCTTGGGTTTTAGAAGAGATGCTCCTTTTTTCGTAGAAAGTTTTCATTGGCAAAAGTTTGTCCAAATGTGATTCTGGGTATATTTTTTCCATTTCTATTCTTTCTTCTATGGGTTTGGGTTTATATTGTTGATCTGGAGCGTCAATCAAATATTCTTTTAGCGTCTTAGGGTCGTTCGTATTTAGAGTTTCCTGAACTAAAGCAGAAAAGGGCTTAGCCTGGTTGTCTGTACCAAAGTCTTTCCATACGCCACTGTCTTTATAGATAATAACGGAAGTATTTGTTTTTCCATTTCTATATATAGCACGAGTTCTCCAATGACTACCACAATCTTGAAGCGGATACCCTAACTTATCTAATGATTCTCTATAAGTCATCGAATGAAGGAATTTCATTTGAAGAAGACTGATTTAAATCTCCGCCAGTATTTCTAAAGTCTACGATGTCTCGCAAGTCTCCACACTCTGTGATGTTAAAGTTTCTGAAAGAAAGGTTGACGAAGTTCTTGCGAAGATTGTCGTCGACTTGAACTGGTTCAACTGCACCCGCAATATCTTTGCCTAGGTGTCTAGACTTTACGTTGATGAGCTTGTGTGTACCAAACTGATTGCCTTCTTCTGCTACCTCGTCATTTGTTTTTTGACGCAAAATAAACATATGAGAACAGAACTGGGTGATTCGGTCAGAAAGAGAAACAATGGATTCATCATCAATGATGTTTGCACTCTGTCGGTTAGTTGTAATGCCACTACGGTTTGATTGCACTGATGTGATCATTGGAATTACTGGATTACCTTCTTCTAGTATTTCTTTTTGGATACACTTCTTAAACTTATCTACCATTTCGCCAACCGTTTGCCATTCGCTTTTGTTACCACCATTTTCCGAAGATGTTTTGATATAGTCAAAAGAAAATACCATCTTGTTACCACGACCAACCTTTGAGTAGTAAAAGCGTTTAAGCGTATTAATCATGGAGTCAACATCCATGCCACCAACATTGTAGTAGTAGAACTGAAGTTTTTTCACCTTACCCCAAACGGAGCGAACTTTAGATACGACTTCTGGGCCAGCCTGCCTCCATTTGCCGCTTTCTAGTAAGTGCGATGGAACTCCAGAAATAGAGGCGCACTGCCGAATAATTAATTCCTCTTTGCTCATCTCTCCGTTGTCAAAATGTAATACTGGAACATCATACTTAGCAGAAACTTGCGTTGCGTAGTGCATACAGAACTGAGTCTTGCCCACACCAGAACGTGCGACGATGACGGTAATATTTCCTGGACGCAAGAGAGATCCATAGATGTCGTTAATCTTTGGGTGAGGCCCCATCATGCCAAACTCATCAATTGGATTGTTGCCGCGATCTTCAATGAAGTCTTCCATCTCCTCATAAATATTTGATGGTACATCATCGCCGACTTCAAACAAATTAATTTTATCGTTATAAATCTGATCGGCGTTTTCAATAATCTTTAAATACGAAGTATCTGCAGATACGCTTTTCATTGATTCCGCAATACTGTTTGCGGTCTTTGTAATCTCTCTACGAACGCTATATTTTTTAAGCTCTTTAATTGATGACTCAATCTTTTCTTCCGAATTGATTCTTCTCATTGAAAGAGATCTTACATAATCGACTAAAGAAATATCCTCTTGAAACTTTATCCCCAAATCTTTGATTCTTTGAACCAATACTATATCATCAATGCTTTCGTCTTTTTGGCAAGCCCTTTTTATAACGGCAAAAATAGTTTTATGAAGCAACGATCCGTCATAAAAATCTGATTCACTAATCAGGTGTATAAAATTTATAAGTGTTTTTGGTTTTTGTATAAATGCAGCTAAGACCTGCTTTTCAATTTCGAGACTATATATCATATATGGCCCATACTACATAAAAAGTATGGCTTGTCAAGCATTATTCTGATTCTTGACCTACTTCGAAACTATTTTGAGTGTACTCTTCTAGGTAATTCTCTAAAGACTTTATTAACCCAGATTCCGTAATTTGGGACTCACAGTTTGTATAAACAACTGGACTCCCTTCTTCGTTACAGTATGCTATTATAAATCCCTTATAGGACTTCGCTCCGCCTGTAAGTTCATATAATTGTGTAAGGATTTTAGGGGGCAGTTCAAAATTTTTAAATTTAGGTTTAGCTTCCATCTGTAGTATTTTACACTACCCTAAAAGGTTTGCGAAAAAATCTTCTGATAATTCGTCATCTGGGTAGATTTCTATTAGTTTTATATCATTTATTTCGCAGAATTCTAATTTTTTGTTATCTCTGCGTATTTGACGAACAAAATTGGCTCTAGTCTTATGAAAATGCTTAACAAACTTTAAGTGCTGGGCTCCTTGAACCTCAATAGCTATTTTCCTATTATGATTGTAAAAATCTAGAGATAATTGGGTTCCTACGACCCTAAATTCCTCGTATACAGCATCATATTTCCAATATCTATATAGATATTTTCTTACTTCCGCCTGAAATTTACTACGGCATTTGCCGTTCCACTTAATTTTATACTTGTGTGGACTTCTAAGGGGTTTTTCTTTACCGTATAGGGTTATAAACTTCAAACTAGTTCACCAATATTAGATTTAAAATAATTTATTAAAAATTGCGAAAGAGCTTCGTTTTCTTCGACCATCTTGAATAGATTGGCTTCTCCTTGAACTTTTTCTGGTAAATCTTGAACAACGTCCTGTACAAGCTCTTTTAGCTCTTCTCCAATGGTAATCCAAGCGCCTTTTTTGGTGACGAACTCCCACATATACAATAAGTCGACGAGCTCCTTCTCTACCCAAACAGACTTGCCTCCAGTTCTGCCATATCTGATAGGGTATGGAATAGTGTTGTTTGTCTTCTCGTTTGGTGATTTCTTGATCGTAGCTTTAGCCCAATGCCCAATAATGGGGTTTGTTTTGGGATCTGGTTGCTTCTTCGCTGGGTCTTGTAAAATCATATCAGACTTAAATCGAGGTTCAAACTCGATAATATAGTTAGCAAAGTGGAGAAGTGCGTTACCGCCCGTTGCTGACGTCTGACGTATCGGAGCCTTGGAGTAAGGGTCTAACTTGATGTCTGCCCTCACTTGGCTGATGAAAATGGCCATATGGCCTCTTTTTGCAAGAGAAATGGACATTCTCTTCATAAAGTTGGCTGCAATTACAGCTCCGCCAGCCACTTTATTGGAATCATAAAAAGATTTATCTATGTCTTGTTGAGATATTAAGCCGTCTACCGAATCTAATATGAAGCAGTAGCGGCTCTTATCTTCATTTTGATCTACTAAAGTCTTAATGGCATCAACCACAACCTCATAAATATTGCTTTCAAACACAAAACACGTACCAGCAACCCAGTCTTTTGCATCATATACAAACTTAACGCCAGAGCGAGCCACCATCTCATTTGAAAGGCGACCTTCCGCCTTAATGTAGAAACCTTTGCCTTGTTCCTGCGTATTTAACATATTTTTCATAACCTCGAGAGCTGCTGAAGTTTTACCACCCTCATTCATGCCCACAAACCTGTGTAATCCTGGCCCAAAACCACCGTTAAGGTTTAAGTCTAGTTGAAGAGATCCGCTTGATGCTTTGTAATCAATCGACTCTTCGAAGTTATAATGCTGTCCCTTTTTGTCCTTGAGGAACTTTTCTAGTATTTCTGAATCTTTATCGCTCATTTAAATAAATCTTTTGTGTTCTTTGGTTTATTATCACTGGGTATGTAATCTTTTCCAGTCTTTTCTCCTAAAATAATAGTGTCATATTTAGATAGGTCAACTTTAAAGTTAAAATTCCTCCACTTTCTATCCATCGTATCCTTAAGGGCTTTAGATACTATATATGCAAGGCTATCATATTTCTTAGGGAAAGTAACAATCTCTAAGAAATCTAAAGAATACCTAGCTTCTAAATCTTTTAAAAGCTTCATTTCTCTCGCCCAGAAGAACCTTTTTTGGGCAGATGGAACATCAACGAGTTTGCCAATAACGGCTTGTCGTCTTTTATGTGGCGTTAATTTCTTTGATGTCATTATCAACCATCCTACGAACTAACGTAGTAAAGTCAACACTTTTTTCCCAATGGAGGTCTTTTTGTGCTTCAGATGGGTCGCCAAGTAAAAGTTCAACTTCGGCTGGTCTATAAAAATCTTTATTAATTTTTAATAAAATAGAACCAGTCTCATTGTGTATCAATTTAGTATCAATTGGATTGTCTTCCTCGTGCCAATGAGTTTCAATTTCTGCAGCTTCGAAAGCCTTTTCTACAAATTCTCTTACTGTATGAGTTTCTCCAGAAGCTAATAAATAGTCCTTTGGTTTATCTTCATTAAGCATTAACCAAACAGCTCTAACAAAGTCATATGCGTGACTCCAATCTCTCTTAGCTTCGATGTTTCCTAAATCAAATGCTTCTGGGGTTTTCCCTTCATCTAGCTCTTTTTTAATTCTAGCTACATTCATTGAGATTTTTCTGGTCACAAACTCTTCCCCACGGCGTTCTGATTCGTGATTAAAAAGATAACCTTGAATAGCAAACAGCTTGTAAGAGTCTCTCCAAACTTTAACAATTTGTCTGGCGGCAACCTTAGATGCGCCATAAGGACTTCTGGGTCTGGGTGGATGATTCAAATCTTGAGGGCTATACATGATATCGCCAAACTCTTCAGAGGATCCAGCGTTATAATATTTGCAATTAGGGCAGATCTTACGAATAGCTTCTAGTTGTCGCATGACGCCCAAAGCGTTTACGTCAAAGTGATTCGCTGGCATGTGCCAACTGTTGCCGACGAAAGAGTTAGCGGCAAAATTTATAAAATAATCTGGTTTAATTTTTTGAATTGTACTGAACATGCTATGTTCATCGGTAAGATCCATTTCAATAAGTTTGAATTTTGGATTTAGTTTAGCTTTTTCTATATTTTTGTGATTGGGGACGCTCAACCTTCTGATCGCTCCGTAAACTTCTAGATCCGTGAACTTTAATAAAAAGTCAGCCATATAAGATCCGACTTGCCCAGTAACACCAGTAATAATAACTTTTTTATTCATAAATAAAACCTATTTGATATTCATCAAAATATGGATTAATTCCAATATTTTTCATAAAACTTTTTACCATTTGTCCTTTTCCTCTATCGCTTGCATTATCATCAACTACTATCAATGTGCCTTTTTGTATTTTGGGATAAATAGCCAACAACTCTTTCATGTGATGAAATGAACTTGGAATTGGGTTATTCCAATCTAAATCAAAAGAGTCTAAATACAAAATATCTATCATCGGGTACTTTTCGTCTCTAGAAATTTTATGCAAGTGAATCACAGAGTCACTACAAATTAAATTACTTTTAGATGAAAGCTTTGATTTAGCAAAATTAACATTAGAAGGGTTGATATCAATTGATGTAAAATTCCCTCCGACTTCATTAATGTATTTGTCAAACATTAAACTGGACATACCATCGCCTTCCCAGTTTTCGTCTGTTCTGGCTATTCCAGTTTCTAGGATTGTTGGATTTTTTTTACCAAGAGATTCTAAGTATTTAAAAATCTTTTGAAAAGTGTCCCTTCTTTCGCCTAATTTAAAATAATAATCTCTATTAAATATATCTGTTACAAAATTCATTTATCTTTTATATCTAAACCATAGTATAACCATGATTATAGCTGATAATAAACTCAAGCAATAATTTATCAACCACCAAAAATCAAATCCGACTCTTAGTATAGTATAAGATATAGCGGATAAGTATCCGATAATAGAAAGAATGAAAAGAGAGATGCTGACATCTTCTACTTTTTTTGTTTTTACGCTTTTAATTATTTGCGGCCAAATGCAAGTACTAAAGCATATTGTATATACTAAACCTAAAAATTGTTCCATTAGGTTTTATTTTAAATTGTCTCTATTCAATTTCCACTCTGTTCTGTGGCCAGTTACCCAAGTTAACAAGGCTCTTTCAAAGCCTATGTCTTTGCCAGCTTTTTCTGATTCAATCCACTTGTGTTTTAAGATTTCTTCTCTCTCAGCCAATAATTCTTGGTATAGTGTAGAACCAGTAGCAAAGTGGCCAGTCATCCTATTCTTGTTCTTGAATAGTTGGGGCTTCAGCTAATTTAGGATCTATAAGGACAAGTGAAGCGTCAGACTCTAACTCTTCTGAGCCTTCTACTTTTTTACCAGCTCTCCATTGTTTGCAAGACCAATATCGTGCTTTATATTTGGGGCCAGGATTTGTATCGCATTGATGTCTAGCCCTAAATGATTTACGGCGCTCTGGGTCGTCTCTTTTGATTTCCATATTTGGATCGCCGAAAGTTACCTTAACAACATTACCTTTTTCGTTTTTAACATAAACTCCAAACTTCTTTTTTGAACCGCTTGGTAATCTAAATGGTTTATTTAAAGTTTTTTTTTCTTTAGCTTCTAGTATGAAATCCTCGGAGGCATCTCCCTCTAGCATTTCTGTTGGAGTCGCGCCTGCGCCCAATAAATCAATTCTAGCTAAAGCAAATTCGACATTTGAAATATCTCTGGCTTCTGAAAAATCTCCTGGACTCCACTCACTAAATGTGTCTGGTAAATTAAAGAGTTCTTCTTCTGAGGCTTTCGCTACATCTTGATCTGCTGCTCTGTAAGATTTCTTTACCTTGCCGCCGCGAACCATCTTTAAAAACATATTTACTCTAGCCATCGCCCAGCTTCCTCTGGTTTGGCCTGGTCTATGTGAAGTGGAAAAGGCTCCCGCACCCCTACGATATATTTTTTTCAACATTCCTAAAGTTACCTTTTTGGAGTGTTTTTCGTTGTGCTTTTTTACTTTGTTTTTGAGAGCTGTTGTGACTTTTTCACTAAAGGTAATTGCGCCAGCAGCGGAACCAGGCTCATTTACAGAAGAGCCCTTCTTTCTTTCTTCTGGTTTAGCTGGTGTTTGAGCCGCACTTTTAGGCCCTGCTCTGCCAGCTTGAAGTTGTTCTGAAAAATCTAGTTCCATGATATATAGTATTACACTTTTTTTAAAAAATTTTTATCCCCAAAGTTTATATACTACAGCGGCAGCTAAAGCTGTCAATAATCCGCTAATAAAAACCCAAGTAATTTTATTAAATCCATTCATAAAAGCCTTTGTTTCGGCTACAGATTTTTCCATTTCCATCATCCTGGAATTCATATCCTCTATCTTTTTGAACAGTACGTCAGTTAAAGTGCCTAATTGAATTAATTTTTCTTCAGCTCTGGCTATAGAGATAATGGCATCTGATAATTTATCAACCTTTTCCTCTATTCGGGTTAGTCTATCTTGATTTTCGGACATTAGTATAGTTTACACTTTTTTATGTGGTGGTTGATTGTGGTTAAATTGTACTGTACAATACAATTAAAGGGATCTTTTTAAAAATCCATTTGTGTCATAATAGATTTGGCCAGGAATACCTGGATCGCCAGATGTTAAATTGGGCAAGTATAATCCTGTTCCTTGGATTGTTAGGTCGCCCCCAACCGTTAAATTGCCAGAAATACCTACGTTAACAGCAACTTCAAGATGGCCAGTTATGTCAACGCCGCTGGATGTAATATTCAGCATTTCATTATCATACCCAATCTTAATAGTAGAAGCGTCTTTATTATAAACGTTTTTACCAATTGAAATACAATCAGCGTCAGTTTCGCATCCTGGACCAATTTGATATTGCTTATACTCACCAACGTTGTTGGCATTAAAATTCCATAAATTATCTCCTAAGGTATCGTCATGAATGCCATCTATGCTACCTTTATGAATTGACCAATTTG
>Ga0181369_1000091_pt1 | contig 23948 bp, 29 predicted proteins | sample LowvirmetaG_8_FD_130088 | JGI IMG/M metagenome (GOLD analysis project Ga0181369, IMG submission 130088) | Marine viral communities from the Subarctic Pacific Ocean - Lowphox_04 viral metaG | ecosystem: Environmental > Aquatic > Marine > Oceanic | place: Subarctic Pacific Ocean | collected... | reverse complement strand
GAGGAATAACCTTTTTGGTCCCCTGCATACATACTTAAATCAGGAGCATCTGGAAATGGTTTGAAGAAACCACTTCCACTTTGTGTTGTACGTCCATCAAGATTGCCACCATAAAGACCAGGTCCTGTTCCGTATACTTGCTCTTTATAATCTTGAAACATAGGATTCTCAGAATACAATGCACCTGTGTCACCTTGATACTTATATCCTCCATCCATTTGTTTCACCACTGAACCGTATTTATCGAAGGTAGCCTGTAATTGTTCCCCGAACACTGGGTCGTCATTATTAAATTGAGTAGTAAATAAATTATTTAATCGTCCTGATGTTGTAAGGTAATTAAGGTCGTCTTGGCTTACCACAGGCATAGATGCTAAGAAGGGTACTAATTCTTGGTCAGATAACTCAGACAAAAGGGTATACTTTGATTTATTTATTGTTTTAATAGAATCAGTTTCTCCCTGTTTTTTAGTAACGGATTTCTTCTTAGTTTTTTTTCTCACAGGTTTGCGTTTGACGTTGCGTTGAATGCCAAACCCCTCCTGGTTAGAACTAGTCTGTTTAAAAGGGCTTCTCTTCTTCATCTCTTACAATATTTACGTTACAAGTAAATGTAACAGTGTTATACATTATCTCCTCGGCAGTATATGTGAAAGTCCTAATCATTCTTTCGTAAAGTTACCTTGCTCTTTAGCTTCTTTTAAAGTATCAGACAGTTTTATAGCAGCTAATTGATATGGGGGTTGAAAGGATACATTTTTGTTACCTTGCTCTAATTTTTTTAAGGCTTCTTGTCTTGCTATTTCCCTCATATCCATTGGTGAGCCTGAAAAAGATTGGAAAACAGGACCTTCCATGGCTCCTTGATAAGTACCGAAATAATTTCCAGGATTATCTCCAAATAGCTCCTCTCCTACAGGCATTCCTGTAACAGGATTGACAAGCCTTGTGTCCATAATATTCATACCCTCACCAATAACAACGTTATCAGGAATATATTCGCCTAAATTACTGTCGTAATATCCTTTTGTCGAAACTATTTGTCTGTAACTACCATCAGGATTAACTTCATATGTTATCTGTTGTGGAGCCTTATTACCACTTCCAAGGTCTGCATTACCTTCTGGATTTGCTTTTGTCTTAATACCAGCAAATACATTATCTCCAAAGTTTTGTACAATTAAATCTTTGTCTTCCGTTTTTCTAGCAATCGATGTACCTTGCTTCTTAGCAACAGGCTTTTTACGCTTAGTAGACCTTTTCTTAGAAGGCTTTCTTTTATTATTACGTTCAATGCCAAATCCTTCTTGATTAGAGCTTGAACTCCTGAATGGTGACTTTTTCATTACTTTTTCTTTTTATGCACCTTCTGTATACCAAACTCAGCATACTTGGACGAACCAGGATGCTTTTTATATCCAGTCGAAGGGTCTTTCATTAATTTTAGTGAACCTCCTCTTTCTTTCATCCAGTGAAACCCCTTGGGCGCTGGAACTCTTTTTTTATTAGTAGCCATATTTACTTGAGTATCTATTTGATTTTCTTTTATTCATTACTTTACCCTTCTTCTTCTTCTTCTTAGTACCACCTGCTTTCAGCTGTTCTTTACCGCCTTTAGTAGGAAGTTTTACCATCGACCCTTGATACTTCATTCCTCCATCTTCAAACCCGTATCCGTCACCTATTCTAACATTATCTCTTATTCCAATGTCATCAATTATAAGAGGCATTCCATACTCATCATACATTCCTCCTCCTTGGTTAAAAGGCATGCCTGTTACTGGGTCAATTCCTGGAACAAAAGGTAATTGCACAGGACGACCAGCCCCATATCCACCAGGAAGGGGGAAAGGGTTTCCTTGTATAGGCAGAAGGCGACCAGTAACAGGGTCTACCATCATTGGACCTTCTGGGGTCATGATAATGTTTCCGCTTCCTCCTCCTGGTAAAGCAGGGGCAGTCCTACCTCCACTTACTGGCATATCTTCTATTGTTTTAAGCATCATTGGATTATCCATTGATTCGAATGTGGCATCTGCATCTACATCTATGTTAGGATTTGCTTCTGCACTTGCATTTGCACTACCTCCTGTGGCCACTGCACTACCTCCTGTAGCTACTTGGCCTTGGCCTTGCTGATTAGTCATAGTAATACTATCAGCTCCACCTATTTGTGCAATAATATTAGCAGCTTTTCTTGGACCAAATGCAAAAGCTAATTCTTCCGTACTGAAATCAGTAATAGATGCACCTGCGTCAATAGCTTCTAATATGTCATCTCTAAATGCTCTTTTAATTCTACCTCTTCTCCCTCCAATTTTTGGAAGAGTGACACTTACACCAAACTCACCCTGCTTTTTAGTTACAGCTTTTTTCTTAGCCTTTTTTTTAGGCTTCTTAGGTACTGAGCTTCCTGCTTTCATTTTTTCGTTTCTTTGAATACCAAATCCTTCTTGGTTTGATTCTCTTTTTCTAAATCCCATTATTTCTAGTTTTAATTGTTACTTTCTAAATTAAATGTTATTGTTATCATTAACAAAAATATTTCTGTAGTGTGGAACTTTACTTCTTCGGTAGGTCTTAGGTATTCCCAACCTAAGGCAAATCTATCATGAGGCCAATGTAAAGACACCGTCAAGTTCCAATTCCTCATTTCTTTTTGCTTTTAAAATAATTAATTTGCCGTTCTCTTTCTTCAGCTTTCTTCTTACTTCGAAAAGTACCTAAAACTTTGCTACCATCCTTAGAAAAAAGCTTCCACTGACTTTTATTCCGAGTTTTCCTAATCATTAAGGTATAACCTGTCTGTTGAAAGAAACGTTTCCATCAGTAATTTTACCTGCTGTGTTAACACGAAGATACCCTCCACACTCAGGTAGAAGAGTCTTTGCCTCGGCTGAAGAGTAAACAGGTAATGAAGCTAATACTTGGCTAAGTTTTATGTATCCTTTTGGAAGATTGCAGTTTCTATATAGAATTTGCTCTTTTTTAATAGCAACATCAAAGTAAGGTACTTTCTTTTCCGTTGCCCCATTATTATTGGAACCAAAATTACCAGTTACTAGCTGTAAGTCTCCAGTAAGTGCCGAAAGATAAGGGTCACATTTTTTAAGTCCGTCCCCTACGGCAGCTGCTTCAGTACCGTATACAGGTAAACTTCCGTAAACAGATGTGAACCTTACATAACCATTTGGCACTTGGCAACCATACTTTACAACTTCTTCTTGAGGAATAGCAATGTCAAGAGCATTTGTAAAGTCTCTATCTCCTGTTCCTGTACCTCCTGTACCTCCTGTACCCAAAATAGCAATACCGTTAGTACTACCAATTGAATACATATCACAGTCTTTTAGTCCTGCGGCTCTTGCCGCTGCCTCGTCTCGAAATGCAGGTAATCTTGCTATCACTGAACTTAATCTTACGTACCCTGCGGGCACAGCACATCCGTGCTTTACTAGGTTTTCTTTTTTAATCGATATATCGTAACTAGGCATTATTTCTCGTTTTTAATTTTATTTTTAGTTATTCTCAGCTTCCCATTCAAGCTGTTCTTTTAATTCATTTAGTGCTTCGGTTAGTCCTTCACTTCCTTCAGCGTATTGTTCTAGGTTATCAACCCATTTTGTGTTAAACCATCCAAGCTTTACAGTGAAACCTTTTCCAGTTGAACTTTCGGCCCCATCGTCCTCTAATTCTTTACCATCATAGTATAGTTTCTCTACAAACTCTCCAAAGTTAGTTTCGAGTATTCCAGCCGAAAGTTTCTTTTCGTCAAACTCTTCTCCCTCATCGAGCTCAAGGACCCAGTTAGTTAACCATCCTTTCTCTTCACTTATACAAGCCACTATAGGCACGTAATCTTCTTTAGTGAGGCCATCATACAAATTATCCCAATTAGGCTCTTCCTCGTCAAAGAAACCGCCTTCTCGGCTCCATAAGAATTGATGTTCTACTTCCCTCTCCTCTTCAGTATCTGTATCCGTCAAAGTTAGATTAGAAGTGGCAAAACTTCCAGAAAAATGTAAGATATCATCTAGGTCGTGCCAATACTCATCACCATCTTTTGTCATTTGAGGGATATTTTCATCCTCATTGTCCTCCCACCCTTGTAGGATGTAGTCACTAAAGTCATCTTCATCTAACTGAGCCCAGTAATTATAAAACTCTTCTGTTACTTGTCCGATGGTGGCTTCCCCACCATAACGATGTCCTCTAAAATGATAAACTTTTTTACTCATGATTTTGGTTTTTTCTATTACTTATTATTTCAGAAAATTTTTCTGATGCTGTGAATCCTAGTCCTGCCATGACTATCCATTGTAAGGATTCAAACATATGTTGTTCTACGGTGTACCCACAAAACAAGTTCGATGTGAAGGCAATAAGCATAAAGAACAGGCACATTGCTGTAACTACTCTTTTAGAAGATACTGCCCCTCCTTCTGAAAACATTGCTTTAAAGAACTTTCCCATTATTTTTTGATTGTGTCTATGATTAGAAACGCTAAAAAAAATACAATTACTATAGCAGTTTCTATGGGCATTTTATACTAATCTTTTTTAATACAACACCATCCTAGACAAACTTTGCCTCGGGTAATCCATTTTACAAATAAACACAATTGTTTTTTCATTACTCCTGTTTGTTATCGTGCCATATGGCACCTCTACTTTCCTCTTGGCTTTGGTCTTTTGGGTTTACCACATCCACATCCCATTTTTGTAGTGTTTCGTTTAGTTCTAAAAATCTTTTCATATCATATGCCCAAACCCCAATCATTCTATCATCCTTCTCAAATAGCTCCCCTGATTTTTTCAGGACATCGTATTTCTTTCTAGCATCCCAATAATTATTTTCTTTAATTGGTTTGTAGGTATTCTTAGCCATATTACATCGTAATATATGTAAAATATTTATATTATCCAAATATATTACATTTGTTGAGATAGCTATATAATAGTTATTTGGCCGACAGAAATTAATCTTTCTACAATGTCTTTGTAGTTGTCTTTGAACAACCTAGGTAGTAAATCAGAAGATGTTTGTATGATAGCCCTGCCATCGTTTGCTTCAGCAATATTAACAATATCCGAAACTTTAATCAGCACCTCTTCAGTTTCTAGATTCTTACTCTCTAACACACTTTCAGAACACAAATCATCGCAGTGACTTTCGAAAGAGTCCTTGTCTAATCCTAGAGACTCTGCTCTTTCCTCAGATTCTTTTAAACACTCTTCACACTCTACAGCTCTTGACTCCTCCTTGAAAGTGTGGACAAACCCTTTTACTTTTAAAAACATTAAATCGCTCATTTAAATTGATTTTGTTAATAATCTACGAGCTTCTGTGGTTAACGAACTTGCTCTTGACCTATTAATGCTTCCACAAGAATTACATCTAAGTGCATCATACTCAGACATATACGTCTTATAAGTACCTACAACAGACAAGTCTGTTCCTCCACATGTGGCACAGCATGTTACGTTTTCACCTATGTGTAAGCCCATATTTGGATGAGGAGTAATCCAAGAACGTATCCTTAGATACACTTCTTCTAGAAGAGTCACATCTTTTATGTTGTACTCTTCCATCTTGTTGAGAGATTCTTGGTCTCCTTCCATGCATCCCCTCCACAACTCAAAACCTCCAGTCTGCATCTTGCCTCCAAGTTCTAAAAACTTAGCAACATAGTCTAATTTGTTAGATGATATGTTAAACTTCCTCCTGACATGTTTAAGGGTGTCAATAGTCTGGTACGGTGTAGGTGGGTGTAAACCCAGTTTCAGGAAGCGAGTGTTAACTCTTTTTATATCAAACTTGTCACCATTGTGAGCGATTACAATATCAGCCTCATCAAGTAAATTCCAAAAGTTTCTTACTATCCTAGAATCATCTTGTTTTTTAGCTTCTTTTGGAGTTAGCTTACCTGTATAAACTTTCTCCTCAAATAGCCATTTTGCAGACCAAGTTATAATAAACCAGTCTGACTCAAGCATAGATAGATTATGTCCTACATTTTGGTTCCATAGGCCCCATATATTGGACATAAGTGGAGCAGTTTCAATATCAAATATCAGGACTCTTGCAGGACTAGCAATCTCTGCCTCTTCTCTCAATGCTACATCAGCATCTAGTTCAGGTATAGAATTTATGTATCTGCTTATCCCTCTTCTCCAAGAGTCACTATATTTGTAATTAAACTTTGCACAAAAAGCTTCCGCAGTGTGCGTAAAGTTTTGTTTTTTAGCATATATATCGATTATCTCTCTAATATGCTTTTTAATTATATCTTTGATAATCATATTAACAATTTAAGTCCCCTGGGAAATATTTCCCTAGAATGTTACCATTGTAGAATTTTTCATTATCCCTGATAACATCCATTTTAAACTGAGCCTCTGTTTCCAAAAAGGATAAGTTTTTTAAGCAATTTGAAAATTGCCAAATGTGTTTTTCAATCCTATCTCCTGTCTTTATGTCCTCGTTTAGCTCTTTGTTAGAACCTGTATACATAAGCCAATCAGACTCTAATTTAGCTTTATAAACCCAAACAGGCAAGCCTTTTTTAGATTTTTTTTTGTTTTTGTGTTTCCTCACTTCAAAACCTTCAAGTTTTAACTCTTGATGTCTTTTTATTCCAACCCTTTTCCAATGATACAAGTTCTTTTTACCAATATACATTCTATCTTTCGAAAAATTATGTATACAGTATATAAACCCTATAGCTTCGCTTGGAATTTGCTCTAGAGACGTAATTTTTTTATTGTCGTATATCCACATTACCAGCCACAAATTTTTTCATATTGTTCCATAAATTTAGCAACAATAGGGTCTCTATAATTTTGTTGTAGTTCCACATGAACCATCTCATCTAATTTGTTAGAGGTTTCAATGAGTTGAGCAAAACCACTTCTACTAGGTTGTTTTAAGTCATTCTGTTTAAGGTCTCCTGTAAATATCATTAACGAACCTTTACCAAGTCTTGTACAGAATAAATATGTTTGAAGCTTGGTTAGGTTTTGTGCTTCATCTATAATCATTACACTGTTTGTGACAGTTCTACCCCTAGCGAATTGTAAGGGCAATAATTCTAGCTGGCCCTCTTTCAACCACTTTTCTACTTCTTTCTTACCATTATCTCGGAGTATCTCCATGTTCTCTATAACAGGAGCACACCACTGCCTCATCTTCTCATCTTTGTTTCCTGGAAGGTACCCCATGTCCTCTGTAGAGACCTGTGGGCGAGCTATATACATCCTCTCTACTCCTCCTTTCAAAAACAAATCTAAGGCTATCTGTGAAGCTAAGAAGGTCTTTGACGTGCCTGCCTTACCAGTTACTATAGCAATCTTAGAGTCAAGAATTTTTTCTTTTGCAAGTTTTTGTTCTTCACTTAGCTCATACTTAAAAGACGGGTTGGTCTTTGTTCTTCGAGTACTTAAATCCTCTCTCATTAGCTATAATGTTTAATTATCTGTTCTTTGAGGGTTTCCTCAAGGTCAGGATTATCTTCAAGTAAAGCAAATACTGCTTTCTTACCTTGACCAAGCTGTGTGCCTTCGTAACTGTACCAAGCACCTTTCTTGTCTATTAGTCCTAGAGAGATAGCCATATCTACAATCTCTTCTTTTGCATCCACTCCTATCCCAAATCTTAGTTGAAAGGCATGCTTTTGCAACGGTGGGTATGTTTTATTTTTTTCAGTAGTTGCAGTAACTAGATTAGACACCTGCTTGTCCACACCGTCAACTTTTTCTTTGTTGCCAGCAGACTTACTAGATGTCAGTTTAATACGAATTGATGAATAAAATTTAAGAGCGTTTCCACCAGTAGTAACATCTGGGGAACCATACATAACTCCAATCTTTTGACGGAGCTGATTGACAAACATTAAAGTACAATTGTTTTTACTTGCGATAGGAGATAGCACACGCATAGCTTGTGACATAAGTCTTGCGTGGACGCCCATCTTGTTTTCACCTGCTTCACCTTCGGATTCGACAGATGGTACCATAGTAGCAACTGAGTCTACAACTACAAGACCTATTTCACCAGTACTTGCTAATGTTTTAGTAATCTCAATTGCTTCCTCTCCACTCCCTGGTTGACAGAATATAAGGTCCTCAGTGTTAACCCCCAATGCTTCTGCATAATGCTTATCAAAAGCATGCTCCATATCTACAAATGCACACTTTTTACCCATTGCTTGAGCCTGTGCTATTGCATGTATACATAATGTGCTTTTTCCCGAGGATTCCCATCCGAATAGTTCAATTATTCTCCCTAAAGGGTATCCCCCTCCTGTGATGACATCTAAACCTAAAGACCCTGTTGGTATTCTTTCTAATTTTTCAAAAGCCTCATTTTCACCTAAGTGAAATACTGAGCCTGAACCAAAGTTTTTATTGAGACTCTTTAAAGCCTCTTCTAATTTAGTACCCATTAATTAAAGTTGTTTAATTCTCTTCTAAAAAGTTTTAACATAGTTTCAACTATGTGTGTAGCCTTTCCACAAGGAGTATTAAAAAGATACATTTCAAAGACTAAATCCTCGAGTCTTTTCCCTATAACATCATATAGGGCATCATTTAGGACATCATCTTCAATGTAATCTAACACACAGTCACAGTAATCCATGAAGTACTCACGTTCAATATTATTTTTACTTCTTTCCATGATTTAGCTGATTTTTTCGCAATCTACAAAATATATTTGACTTTTCCAAACAAATAACATAATAAATGCTAATATTATTAGTTTTACAATAGTTTTCCACAAAGACTTGCATATGTCAATTTTTTTTTGTATAATTGCATGTATCTTACAAAGGGGAAGGAGGTAAGGGGGACTACAGGGGGTTCGGAGGAAAGGGTTGTAGGGTGTAAGATATAAAAAATTTAGTTATGGCGAAGTATAGAGCATTACCTTTTTATCTGTCATACTCAGATAAAGTAGACTTAATTCAGAAACTATTACTATTGTATAGTGCTACAACAGTTTACTTAACTAAAAGAGACATAGATATTTTAACATTATGTTTTTTGTATGATATGAATAGTAAGAATTTTAAGGATATAGCTATAAAAGCTAATGTAGGAATCAAGACACATCAAAATGTCACTACAATGTTTTCTAGATTAAAAAAGAAAAACTTAGTGATTAAGCACCCTGTAAAGAATAGAAAAGATTTTAATGAGGATTTGACTAAAATAAAAAATACTGTTGACGAATACCCTAATATAGTGGTTCAAATGGTTTACAGCAAAGAAGATGGAGTTTGATGATAAAATATATTTTCTTGATGATATTCTAGATGAATATGAAAGAAGAGGGGGAGACAGAGAGATAGGAGAATCTATTTATTGGTACTTCCATGACACTGTAAAAAAAGACATAGAAAATAGCGATGATATTGTTTACAAGATTCCAAACTTTGGAACTCTGTATTTTACGCAAAGCTCTTTGTATAATATTGAACATAAGTTAGAGGGTACAATAAATAAGTATTCTCATCTTAGAGAAAGCGACAAACAAAAAATAAATAAAAGAAAAGACATAGTCAAATCTAAACTCATGAAAATGCGTGAATTAATCGACAAAGCAGTGTCTTTAAAAGTAAATAACATATGGTTCCTTAGAAACAGGTTTAATCCAAAAAATATTAAAAATGGGTAAGATAAGACCAAATAGAATTTTGAAGGGATGGGGCAAGATGTTAACAAATGCAAAAGATAATTTTGCAAAAAATAGGTTAAAGATTTGTAATAAATGTCCTGATAAAAACAAATTAACTGGTACTTGCAATATCTGTGGATGTTTGTTAAAAGCAAAAGTAAAAGTAAAAGAAGAATATTGTCCTATGAACAAGTGGGAAGACATAAAAGAATTTAAAGACAGGGGATTAGCTGTAAAACTACATGATACTGATATTGCCACAATTGAAGAGAATGAAAATGGCTCACTCACTGTTTCATACAAAAAGCCATTTAAATTGAATCAAAAAATATCTGATACTAAACTCACACTAGAGCTTATTAATTGTAGAGGAGACCACGAAGAGTTAGAGTATGACACAACTCTAAATAACATTAGAACGTCTATATGTTCTTGCTTTTCAGTAGTATTAGACAAAACCTCACTAAAAGAAGCAGAATCAGCAAAATTAATACTGAAGTACAACACTAAGCTTGAAGGAGAGATAAACAAAAGATTAAAAATTAAAACCGACAAAGATATTTTTGTTATAGCATTAAAAGGAGAAGTAAAATGAGCCAACTAAGAAAAACACATATTGCTGACATGTTAAGTCAGATAATACAAGACTACCCTGAATACGATGTCTCAATGTTGATTAAAGCAATTTTGAGGAGAAAAAATTATAAAAATGGTAAATCTCAAGATAGCGTATTCTTTATGGATGCTACAGATGAACAAATATCTTTAGCGTTAGAAAGGACATTAAATGACTTAAAAATTTCAACCAATGGCAAATACTAATAAAAAATACTTGGAGAGTGCTCTAAAGTACCACACCGAACTATACAATGCACTCTCTGCTGAAGTAGAATTGCTTGGCGAAGAACCACATGAAAACTATCTCAAACTACTACTCAGTGCTTCTATGCAAGAGTGCCTAGTATATATGAAAGCATTAGGCGATTGTTCCAAACAATTGTTCAATGAAGATTTAGATATTCAAGGTAATATAGCAGAATCTATAAAAGAAGCACAGCAAGCATTTATGATGGAAGATGGTAAACTTGTCAATGTATCAGGTATGGCTATTGGTGAGTTAAAAGATTTTCTAAAAGAAGCAGTTCAAAAGCGAAATACTGGTGAGTAAGGTAGAGATTCCAAATGTATCTTTCAAAGATTTTTTAGTAAATCAAGTTGAACCATCCAGGGAGGATGGTAATTACGTATCCTTTTGGATAAAGCACATAAACTATTGTAAGTCAGGAGTCATGGTCGGGGGTGTACACATCTCAGGCTGGTTGTATTGGCACCTGAATTTTTTTAAACTATCTATTGACACCAGGGACGACTTTGGTAACTCAATTAGGATAGTCAGTAACCCTAAATTAAGAGACAATGAGTGGCTTATTAATTGGTGTTATAATAAGGCTAATGATGAAGGTAAGAAACCTATTCTTGCGTTTGGTACAAGACGATTCGCTAAGACATCTTTTATTTCATCCCGAGTCGCCTATAATACTTTTATTTTTCAATATAGTAACCCGCTAATCATTGGCGGGTCACAGTCGGACCTTAACAATATTACGAAATACCTAGATGAGTTCTATGAGAAAAGACCTGATTGCTTTTCGGACTTCGTAAAAATTAGTGATTGGAACAAAGCGACATCTTCTGATGTTGAGATAGAGTTTAACAAAAGAATTGTAACAAAAGGAAGAAACCCAATCAATCCAATTAGCTACGAGTTTTTTCCTATTGTGGACAAGCCTAATGACAACTCTTTTGCTTTCTCTAGAATATCCGTTAGGAACCTTCAACAGGGACAGGTCACATCCAAGGAAGAGCTTCTAGCAGGTATTACACCTACTGAGGCTGTATGGGATGAGGTAGGGAAGTATCTTTACTCTAAACAGCGTTCTGCACTTTTACCTGCCATCGAGAATGACCTTGGTGAAAGAAGATTTGTTGAGTTGTTGATTGGTACAGGTGGTAACACAGACTTTGCCGCAGATGCAGAGATGGATTTTCTCTATACAGAAAAGTCTGATTTTTTTCACTTCGATGTAACTCAATATTTAGAAGAAGTCAAAGAAGAATACTTTGAATATGTTCAAGAAACTGATAAGGAAGTTAGTCTTTTTGTTCCTGCCCAAATGTCTAACAAGGGCGGAGAGAAGAAAGAAATACCTTTGGTACAATATCTCAACAGAGATTTCACTGAAGAACAAATTAAAGAACTTGATGGGTTCAATATTCTCGTCACTGATTGGAAAGAGGCATTAGACAAAGTGCAGGGCTTCATAGGCTCTGAACAGGCTAAATCACCAGACAAAGGGAAGAAAGCACAAATGTACTATCCCTTCCAACCAGAGGATTGTTTCTTGTTTTCGGGTAATAACCCATTTCCTGTAGAACAAGCTAAAAGAACTCAAGATGCTATTAACGTCAAAGGTACATATGGTGAGTACATAACTCTTGATGTTATGCCTAATGGTATTATATCGGTAACACCCAGTGGAGCAGACCCTGTAAATGATTATCCGTTTAGAGGGGGAGCAGTTAATGCTCCTGTAGTTATCTACGAGAGGCCCGTATTTGATAATCCAAGGCAAATAAAAAGAGGTACGTATATAGCAGGATTTGACGGTGCCAAAGTATCTACATCAACAACTTCAGACTCTCTCAATTGTTTGTACATATTTAAAAGACAAGCAGGGGTATCAGGATTGCAGAATCAAATTGTAGCACAATACACCTCAAGACCTAACATTGATTCAAACTATTATAGACAGGCGATGTTATTATTAAAGTTATACAACGCAGAATGTCTACCAGAGGCAGACGTACCTTTTATGAAGTATCTTAGAAGTCAAAAGTCTGAGTACCTTATTGCACAAGCAAAGGGGACTAATCTACGAATCAATGAAAATAGTAGGGCTAATGTGGACTATGGATTACCAGCCACAGCTAGAAACAAAGAACACTTGTTGAAACTCCTCAAAAATTATTGTTGGGACCAAATACCAACTGGTGTTATGGGTCCTGAGGGAGAAGAGATAAGTGTGCTTGGTGTTACTAGAATAACTGACCCTATGCTGCTTGAAGAGATAATTAAGTTCGGTAATTATAAGAACTATGACCGTATTATGTCTTTTGGTCACGCATTGATTTGGGATGAAGAGTTGACCATTAACAATATTAAAGGTTCTGAAGACAAGTATGAGATTAAGAGAGATGTCTACAGGAAAATAACAAGTGGCAAATTTGGTAGAAATAAAAAGTATAGCTAATTGTAATAAATTTGTTTAATCCAAACTAATTTACTAAGTTTGCATCTTACATAAAGTGTATGTTTTTTGATATAGATTTAAGAGATGCCCAATATTTTGGAGACATTCTAAGACTTCCTGCACAAGCTCTTCCTGAAAAAAAGAAAAACAAGGAGTGGGTTATGGAGTGTATGAATACTCTAGAAACAATAGGTATTCGTCAGTTAAACAGTGCTAGAAGAAGATTTGAGGATGCTTACAGAATAGTAGAGGGAAGCTACAGATATAGTGATGTTGTAAACACCTCTGCATTCTTGTCAGAGGTAGATATGCTTCGTTCTCAGTCTGATTTATCAGAAGACCTACAACACTATGGATTCATAGAACCTATTGTAAATACAATGATTGGGGAGTTTTTGACTAAACCTAATCCTAATGTTGTCTACACAGACGACCCTCTTTCTACAAATGAGTATCTAAGAAATCAAAAAACAAAACTTTGGGAGGGAGTAAATAATGCTATTTCTAAGGAGATAGAAATTAAGTTACTAAGCCAAGGCTTTTATAATGAAAGACAATTTAACTCTGAAGAAGAGCAGCAACAGTACGTAGAATCTCTACGGAAGGAAAGAGACAAAAACATACCACATGAAGTTAAAAAGTATATGGAGTCCGAGTGGAAGCCAATATACTTAGAGTGGGCAGAAAAGACACTTGAGGAAGGCGAGGTGAGGTTTGACATGGACGAACTCTACAGAGATTTGTTCAGAGATTATCTAATCACAGGGAGATGTTTCTTACATTGGAGAATAGGACATGACTATTATCAACCCGAGAGATGGTCCCCACTCAACACTTTTACGTCAATAACACAAGACGAAAAGTATCCTGAAGTAGGAGAGTATGTGGGGAGGGTTCAATACCTAACCCCAAACCAAGTAGTTGCCAACTTTGGTTCACACCTTACTGAGGTACAAAAACAAGACTTATTACGTTCTAAACATTACAGAGGTAAAGAGTTTTCAACTGCAAGTATTGATAATACTCAAGACTGGTTAGAAAACTCTGGAGGAACCCTACGAAGAGTCCCATTTGGAGATGCTGTTGGTTATGAAAATCTAGGAGTTATTCAAGACCAAACAGGCATTGATTTGGGTTACAGAGGTATGTTCCCAAATCAATTAAGAGGTCAGAACTTCTTCTTTAACGATAATGATAATCGATACGATTTAATTAGAGTTGTAGAAGCATATTGGGTGTCATACAAAAGAGTAGGGTACCTAACATACACTAAACTAGACGGAACTTCTAGGTCGGAAGTTGTAACTGATGAACTGTTAAAAGACATTATAAATGAGTTTCAAATAAAGAAACTGAGAACAGTAACACTAGACCAGCACTCTAAAAATCCTCAGGACAACACAATTGTGTGGGATTACGTACCTGAAGTTAGATATGGAGTTAAAATATTAAATGAAAATACTGACCTTCCTGAGCATCTTTATTTATTTGGGGGTGCGATAGACTACCAACTAAAAGGAGAGAGTGCTACTTACCACACTCTTATGCCAGTTACAGGATTGTTAGAACATACGTCTCTTGTTTCTAGAGTAGAGATAGACCAAGTAGAGTATTCCCTTGCCATGAATATGGCAAGAGACTATATGTCAAAGGAGCTCGGATTATTTTTCCTCATGGATTTAGCGTATATGCCTGAGTTCCTAAAAGACTTTGGAGGAGACGAAGCTATTGAAAAACTAATGGAGGTTACTAGGAACCTAGGGTTTCTCCCTGTTGATTCTTCTCAGGCTAGAGGAACATCATTCAACAACTTCCAAATGGTTAACATGGACCTTACTGCAGCCATGATGGGTAAATTAAATTTTGCTCAAGCTATTAAAATGAGAGCTTTTGAGAAGTTAGGGTTCACCCCACAAAGAATGGCAGTACCTGTAGAGCAGGAAACAGCCACAGGTATCAGAACATCTCAAACATCATCTTATGCACAGACAGAAGTTTGGTTTGACAAATTCTCTAGGTTCCAACAAAGAACTGCTGAAATGCAGATTAACATAGCACAGTGGTTGCAGCATGACGGCAAGGATGTGACTGTGAACTATACAGATAGTGATTTGATGAGACAATTCGTGTCTATTATAGACCCTGAACTTCCATTAAGAAGATTTAAAATCTATACTAGAAATAACACTAAGAGAAGGAGTGAGTTAGAACTTCTAAAAGAAGTTTATATGAGAGATAATACTATCTCTAAAAACTTAGAGGACATGGCAGAAGTTGTTTCAGCAGACTCTACAGCTAAGATTATACAGTTAGCAAGATTGTCTAGAAAGCAAAAAGACTTGATGGAGCAACAGCAGCAACAGCAGCAAATGCAAATGATGCAAATGCAACAGCAGGGAGAGATGGCTAAAGAAGAGCAGAAGCACAAAAACAAAATTGAGATAGAAAAGGTTAAAGGAGAAATATCTCTCAATAAGCAAGCGATTCTAGCTTTAGGTTTTGCTAAACCTTCAGAAGACGGTACAATGGATGAAACTCCTTTAGTAATAGAGCAATTAAAGGCATCTACTCAAGATTTAGAAAGAAAATATAAAGAGAGGGTTGCTTCTTCTGACCTAAGACAAAGACAACTAGAATCGGATAGAAGATTTATGTTAGACCAACAAGCTAATCAAGTAAAATCACAAGAAGCTGCCGCAAGGGTGGAAGTTGCAAATAGGCAACTACAAGTCGCTCAAACTAACAAGAACCAGTACGATAAAAAATAAATTACAATTTTTGTAATGTTAAAATTACAAATGTTATAAATTTTTTTAATTTTAAATTATTTATTAAGTTCACACCATAAAATCAACCAATATGGACAATACCAGCCAAAATCCATTTACTATCGGGAAACCCTTTAATATAGAATTTGAGGACTCGAAAGAAACTAAGCAACCTGAATCAGAGGTCCAGGAAGAACCTCAAAAAGAAACAAAGGAAGAAACTCCTACCGAAAAAGTTTCTCCCGCACCCACAGAGCCAACTCCTTCAGGTAAAATTGAGATAGAAGATATCTTAGATAGGGAAGTTGCTTTTGAAGATTCTCCTACACCGCCATCAAGCGATGAGGAGACTCAACAGGCACAAGAAGCCGTTAAAGAGGCGTTACTAACCGATGATAATTCATTTGATTACGAGTTTGTAGCTAAAAAGTTAATTGAGTCTGGGTTTTGGGAGGACTTTGAAAATAGTGGTGACGTAGAAATAGACAAAGATGTCTTTGAGCAGTTATCAAAACAACAGGACACATGGAAGTCAGAACGACTTGTAGAAAATATATATTCATCATTCAGCCCTGCTGAAAAAGAATTTTTAGCCTTTAAGCAATCAGGTGGAGATTTAGAGCAGTATTATCAATCTAAAACTGCAGTTGACCGAATCAACAATCTAGATATTAGTACTGACCAAGGCAAAGTTAATGCTGTTTACACATACTACAAAAATTTTGTAGGATGGGATGACCAAAAAATTAATAAGCATGTTCAACGTATTACCAAGGATATGGATTTAGATGAAGAGGCTCAATCAGCCTTTGAAACTATTCAACATCATGTTGTTGGCCAGCATCAGCAAATGTTACAACAACAAGAAGATGCTAATAATCAAAGAACAAAAGCTATTGAGGATTTTAAGAAAGATATCAAATCAATTTTAAAGTCATCAAATTTTGATAGTAGAGCCTCTACTAGGGTGGTAAAAGGTCTTACCAACCTTAAGGAGGAGTCAGGATTAGCTGAAGTTGACGAAGCTTACTTAGCTTTTAGGAATGACCCACAACGAGCCGTACTGCTCTACAGTTTTCTAACTGACTATGAGGGTTTTGTTAATAATTTAACAGCATCCAAGCAAAACGAGGTACAAAAGAAGGTGTTCATGGATATTAAAAAAGCAAAAAAGACACCTACTGAAAAGAAAGATTTTTCGTTTAAGCCTACACGAGATAAGGCTACTAAAAATCCTTTTATTAAATAAGAAGTAAATTTATAAATAAAGAACAATGGGAAAAGAAAATTTTAATGGACAGTTTATTGGAGCAAACTTCAATGACTCTACTGTGATTGGGGTTACTAATAAAAGTGACATTCAATCCCAGTTCGGTTACCTAGATTCAGTAGCCTTGAAAGCTTCTGACTATGTGGATGATAGAACATCTTTAGGTATGTTAGAGCTTTTTGAGAATGCTCGAATCGTTAACGTACCTTTTATTAAAGATGCTCTGCGTAATTCAGATAAAATCTTTGTAAATGGTATCAGAGGTAGCTTCGATTACGAAATCGCAATGGATATTGAAAAACCATGCGTAGTACAAAATGTAGAAGAAGGTAGTTATTTAGGAATTGATGGTTCTTACTTTGACATCAAGTTGTCGCATCCATTCTCTCCTGGTGACATTCTTACTTACGACCCAGTAGATGGTGAGCAAGTGATTGTTATCGAGGATTCAGAAGTAGTAGATGAGGGTGACGGTTATGTACACACTGTACAACTTGTAACAAGAGATAGAAGTAAATACTTCCCAGCATCGAAGTTGAAGCCTGGTACTGAGTATGTAAAAATTGACCACGTTGCTGGTGAGTTTGATACTCAATATTCTGCTCCTAACATGATGGGTCTTTCTGAAAACTCTGTGAAACTTCAGTATACTCTAGGTGATTACCGTGCAGTACAAGTTGGATACTCTGCTTACGCAGATGTTCTTACTGTAAATGGTAAAGAAGCATCTTTCTTAACTGAAAGAATTCAGAAAATGCAAGACCGTCTAGGAGGAGATTACTTCTTCGTTGGCCAAGTTAACCCTAATAGCGGAAGACTTCTTCGTGACACAGTTCGAGTTCAGCCTATTATGGAAGCTCTTGCAATGGCTGAGTTGATGAAGCTTACTGCAATGGGTATGATGTTTGACCGAGGTGCTACAATCACAGGAATCAACGGTTCTAAGATTGTTAACGAAGGTCTTTACCACCAGTTACGTAGAGGTCATAGATTCATCTACAAAAACGTAAACGAGCTTCGTCAGTACATTCAAAAAGCTGCTGAGGTTATCTATCACGGTACTTCCATTCAGATTCACGACAGAAAATTAGTCTTCAAGGCTGGTTTCAACGCACACAATCTAGTTCGTGAGCTATTCAAAGAAGAGTTCAAGAACACTGTACCTGTACACGTTGACCAAGAAGCACTTCCAGTGAAAATCTTGACGGGTAGCGACAGATACAACTTACAGTATCAATCATATGCTATCGGTGAAGCATTCCTAAACGGAATCGGTATGGTAAGAGTTGAGCACGACCCATCTCTTGACTATGATAGCTTTGGGGATTACATCAGCCGAGGATACTCTGCTGGACTATCTAAGCGTTCTTGGACTTTGGTTATGTGGGATATCACTGACCCAATGTACTCTAATGTATTCGATAGAAGTGTATTACCTAAAGGTGTCGAGATTGACAATGCTTCTCAAGGTACTAGTAACCTTTACATTGTTAAGCCTAAGAATGTGCCTGATTTCTCTTACGGTTCTACTAACGGACCAGTATTTGAACAAGGCTTCAACTACTCACGACCACAGCCTGGTAGAGAGTTCACCTGCATGTCTTCCATGTCAGCATGGATTCCAGACAAGTCTAGAGTCGTAATGATTGAGAAACTCGAAACTAACGAGTTTTAATATAACCTTTTTTTAACGGGGGGATTTATTCCCCCCTTTAATACTTATCACACATGAAATACGGCAACAAAAATAAAAAGAAAATGACCCAAGGAGGTAAAATGATGAAGAAAATGGGTACGGGTGGTGCCTATAAAAAAATGGGACACGGAGGTTACATGACAGATGCTCAAAAAGACAGAGCACAAGGTTTTGGTATACAAAACCCATCCCAATCTAATTTTTCTTGCGGGGGCTAGAAATGAAACATAAGCGTAAGCTTTTACCCAACATATTTAAAAAACCAACTAAATTAACCAATTATGTATTCAGAATGTTTTGAAGTCGCTAAAGACAGAATTTATCGTATTGTAGAAAAAGTAGATGATTCTACTCCAGAGCCATTGAGAGAGATTAGTAGATATAAGATGGTATCTTATACGGCTGAACCAGCTAGATGTTTATTCTTAGGTAGCCCTGAGACAGGGAGGTATGATACAGGATTTGATGAGAATTCTTCAGAATTTAGAGGTAAAAGTAAAACAGAGATTGCTAAGATTCTAAAAGAAAGAAAAAATCTTACCGATTGGTATGAGGTTAAACTCGCTAACTACATTAAGACTAATCCTAATCTTACTGAAAAAGATTTCTTAGCTTCCGAGCATTGTGGTATTGATTTATCTCATAATACTATTATAGATACTGCGGACATGGACAATTACTTTAAATTGTACTTAGCATACCGTGGAGGACAAATTACCCCTAATTGTGATGGTAGTAATCCAAGATATAACGGTTCGTTATATGCTATAATTGATACTACAAAAAGTGCTGAAGCTCAAACTTCTAACTCAGAGAAAAGGCTTTCTGTACTTACTTGGTTTGGTAACATGTATACAAAAGATTCAGATAGACTTAAGCAATACCTACAATTTGTAGGAGCTATTAGAAGAGGTCAAAGTGCAACTAAAGGTGTAATGTTATCTCTTCTTGAAAGATGGTTAGTTGATTCACGAAACCTTGATTACTTGGCTGAGACTATCATGACAACTGATTACGAAGAAATCCTAATTAAAAATAAAATTAGTGATTTCATCAAAAGAAGAAAAATTATTAAAGAAGACAACACCTACTACTTAGATGGTGAAAAACTCGGGAGAACCGTTCAACAAGCATATATAACTTTAACTAAAGTAGGTAACGAAGAACTATTAGAGAAACTTCAAATTGACTGATGGATATACAAGAAGCATACTTAAGATTTTTAACTAAAGTAAATAAAAACTTAAGTTCTAATAATATAGCAGCTTCAAAAGATAGATTTGTCTTTTTGTATAATGAGGAGCAAATTAGATTTTTGGACTATTCATTAGACCAAAGAAATGATAGCTCTCTCTCAGATGCAGAAGAGTTCCTTGTAATAGATAATAACGTACAACCTCTCCCAGCAATTGACAACATTGTTCCGTTAGATGTAAATGCAGATGACTGGTTTGAAATATCAAGTGCTTTTGCTTATGTAGATACTAAAGACTGTAAAGGCATAAGAGTGAGTTTATTTGAGATTAAAAACTTTGACCAAGAACAAATAGTCAGGGATGCGAACAACGCTCCTTCCATTAGATATAGAGAGGCTCCATATTATATTGGAAATAACAACCTAAATGTTTACACTAAAGATTTCACAATCGATAGAGGTGTCATAACATATTATAGGTTTCCAAAACCAGTAGATATTTCAGGCTACGTCAAGATTGACGGTACAGCCTCTACAGACATAGACCCAGAGGGCACAGATTGGTGGGTCAACAAAGTAATTTCAATGTGTGCCGAATCGTTTTTCAGGAATTATGGCGATGCCAATTCCGCATTAATTAACAAGGACAGGATTATTAATAACACTTAAATTTTTTAACTATGAATTCACGTTCACACAATTCAGCTTATTCAAGGCTGATGGTCCTATCAGACTTAGGACAAAATGCCGTTATACCTGAGGGTAAAGGCTCATTAAGACTAGCAAACGGTCAAATTGGTTTGTTTAGAATGGCTGACAAGACCTCAAGAGGTCCAGCAGCTGTAGCTTCCATGGATGGAAACCCAAAAGGGGATTTGTATCAACTTCAAGTGGGAACAGGCCGCACTCAAGATGCGGGTAATATGACAAATAAGAACTTCTCAACTATTGCATTTAGAAGAGATGATGTTCTTGATGTCACTTTTGACCGTGCTAAGGCACCCGTATATTCTGAAGTAACTTTAGGGTATAATGGTACAGCTGGTACAGGTATTAAACTAAAAGAAAATGAAGCTACTACAGTTTCATTACAATTATTCGGTGAGCAACTTTCTTATCTCGGTTTCCGTGATGGGGTTGCAAATTTACAATTTAACGTATTCTCAGGTTCTCCTGAAGCTTGCGACAATTGTCTTAACCCATGTGCTAATACTTCTTGTCAGTCTATTGTAGAAGATTTAGTAGAAACTATCAGAGACTATGAGCTTCGTGCTGGTTCTGATGCTGGAACAGGAGCATCTATCAAAGTAGGTGATTTAGTAGAGGTTATTGGTACTTCTTCTTGTACTCCAGACCTATACGCTGAAGGTTCAGCAGTTACTTACTACACAATCGAAAGATGTGATGAAGGTAATGGTGAAGCACTTGCTCAGGTACAAGCATGGGTAAATGCAGATGCTAACCTTGGTTCTTTAGACGTAGATGTTGAAAGAATCGAAAGAGAAGGTTCTACTTCTACTTACCAAGTTATTGCTAGTGCAGCTCCTTCTGCAGCGTTTGCAGAGCCTGCTACACTTAACAGAAATGGTTCTGAGGTAGTAAAAGTTGTTACTGATTGTGAGACTTGCCCATCAGGTGCCACTACAATTAGCGGACTTTATAGATGGAAATTAGTAATTGATTCTGGACATTATACTGCAGCATCACTTGACACAGTGCTTACGGCCATAGCTGGTGTTACAAATGCTGGCGTAACAGATGCTGGAAGAGCTGCTGATGCTATCGACACTACGACTTTTATATTTGTACTTGATTCTAATGAGACTGATGCTACATTAAGAGCTGCTATCATTGCAGGTGTTGCTGGTATCACATCAGCTGCTCAGTTTGAGTTATCTGCTTACGCTGCAGAAGACACAGTATGCTTAATTGCATATTCTGCTGACACTATTGCTTGGGCAACAGGTAAATCTTGTTCAGTATATACTAGAAGTTTAGAAATCATTGTAGACCTCGAATGTGGTCCTTATGCTACTGATGCAGCAAGAGATGCTAAACGTGCAGCAAAACTTGCTGAACTGCAAGCTGCTTTCCCTGAATTATCAGTAACGGCAGACACTACTGAGCCTCCATCTACTTCAACTCTATTCACAGAGTGTAGAAATAGATTCTTAGGTACTCAGACTTCTGAGCCTGCATGCGAAGGCTGCGAAACTGCAGACCCAATTTTCCCTGAAATGCCAGAGGACTTCGATTTCGAATCTTGGTCTCTTAAAACTGTAGCTGCAGGAGAAATTACTTCTTGGGCTGTAGATACTACTACAGGTGCACCTACTATTAATGTAGCAGATGATAACAGTACATTCCTTGTAACTGAAGCTTCTACTGCAGTTACTGGAGGTGCAGGCTCTAAGCCAGCTGGAACTGAATTTGATATTAGAGTAACACTTAGCAGTACTGCTGTAGAACCAATAAAAGTTGTTCTTGTTAACGTAAGTGCTCCAAGTTCAGGTTTTGCAGTTGGAGATGAAATCGTAATTGACCTTGCTGGTTCACCATTTGGAGGGGCTTCATCAGGTACCATCAAAATCACAATCAAAGGTGTAGGTGGAGCTTACCCAGATGATTGTGAATGTGGTATCAAATTCGTTGCTAAGAACGCTTACCTATGTCCACCAGCAATGCTTGCTGACCAAATTGGTACTTTCACTCCTAAAGGAGTTAAGATTCAAGTATCAGGCGGGGAAGCTCCTTCAGTATTGATGGAAGGTTACCAATTCGTAACTACTCCATTTAGAGTAACTCGTCATGAGAGAGACTTTGATGGAACTGGTTGGGGTGTTAACTACATGGTACAGGAAAAAGCTTCTGCAGAATACTTCGCTGGTATTTCTCCACGAAGAAGCTATGCTGAAGGGTACCTAAGCGGATTCGAAACTAAACTTGAGCCTTGCGTACAGTACGACAAGTTCACAGTTAAGTTGAAGCGTAATCCTTATGCTGGAACTGCAAGCCGCAGAATGGGAGAAGAGATTAGATATATCTTCTTGATTCCATCTGATACGGTATGTAGCTACACATCAATCATAGATGCCTTAGGAGGCAGCATTGGTTGCGAAGGAGCAGCATAATTTACCTAACTAAATTGGGGGAGGGTTTCCTCCCCCTTTTTTTTATAAAAAATATTATCATGGCTAGTAATCCAGGACTATCAAAATTTTTTGAAAGAATGCGTGAACTCGCAGAACAAATTAAACAACAACAAAATAACGGGCAATGAGTTTATCTAAATATATTGCTAGTATACCCACATATGATGTCTCCATACCTAGGGAAAGAGTATTTAAACAAAATTGCAACATTCCTCCAGGGTATCGGAGACTTTCGTGTTATTTCCCCAACACAGCAGAAAATGGGGTGTACTTTAAAAAAGACGAAGATGGTGCAGTCTCTGTAGCTTTAGGGGGACCACTCACAGAAGACACAATTGTAGGAAATACTGAGACTGATTTTTCTATCGCTATCGGCACAGGTGATGATAAGAACGGGGGTGCAGGTTTTATGGCTATTGAGAAGTTGGATGATGAGGGAATGCTACCAAAAGGATTTCCCTTAAGAGACTTCTTTACAATAACTGACAATCCTGGAGTACCAGGCACTCAAAAAATTATTAATGACGAAGGGGCAGTATTATATGTTGCTAAGTTTGAGAATGATGCAACTAGAGGGCAGTTTGTAATTAAGACAGCAGGTATAGATTCAGAAGGTACAATAAACTTCTTTAACCCAGGACAACCTGCTATAGCCAGTACTGATATCACAACTTCTTATGAAAGTGATGCTTATACCCTTATAGGAGCTAATCAGTTTGGTGACCCGACTATATACGGTACAGCAGGACATGCAAGTACATTTGTCACATCAGTATCAGATGAATCAAATGCTGTATCAGTACTAGATGCTACTACTAAAAAAGCAGCAGGAAATGGTTTTGCAACAACTACTGTTTCTGCAACTGGTAATGCAGTTACT
>Ga0181369_1000090_pt1 | contig 24012 bp, 23 predicted proteins | sample LowvirmetaG_8_FD_130088 | JGI IMG/M metagenome (GOLD analysis project Ga0181369, IMG submission 130088) | Marine viral communities from the Subarctic Pacific Ocean - Lowphox_04 viral metaG | ecosystem: Environmental > Aquatic > Marine > Oceanic | place: Subarctic Pacific Ocean | collected... | reverse complement strand
TTCAGTAATTCTAAAATTATAATCAGCACTTGTTACTTTACTTCCTTTATATCTTGAATTAATTATTGCTTCTGTAGTATAATTACTATCAGGAACTTCTGAGTATTCTAATAGTGCATCTGCTGTTGGGTTTGATTTTGTCCAACCTAATTGAGAAGAAGATACTAATAAAGCATAATCATTTGGTATTCCTTCTTTTAAGTTACTTCCAGGTGACACAGGATCGAAATCTTGATCAAATAAATATGAATTTTTTCTACTACCACTTACATTATGTAATAAAGGATTATAATTAGAATTTTGAAATAAAAAGCTTGAAGAAGGAACTATAGTAAAACTATTGTTAGGTTGTAGATGTTTAGGACCTAATGAATCTAACCCAACTATAGAATTAAATTGAATTGTTGCATCTTCACCTGAAGGTGAAGCAAACATATACACCCCTCCACTATCACCAATACCAGAAACTCTATCATCTGTTGCTACAAATATTTTTGTAAAAGTTCCATTTGCATTATTAGCAGCAAACCCACCCCAGCTAGTAGAACCAGCAACAGGATCATTATATACTATTCCAAGATTCGATAAACCGGATGACTTATTTGTAATTGTATAAGTTAATTTATATGTTCCACCTGGTGTTAGATTATGAAGAGATCCTGTCCAATATTTAAATGTTGCAGTACCAGGATATCCTGATTTAAATTCAATAGTATCTGAAGATATTACATCCCAATAATCTGGGTTTCCTCCTCCTAAGTTAAAATTAATAAAAGGAGGTAGAGAATCTGGTGTTTGATCATTTCCATCAGCAAATATTCTATAAGGATTATATTGAGCAGGAATCATTGGTATATTACTACCACTATAATCACCATTATAAAATTCTTCTTGAGTATCTTTTACTTTATATTCGCCTGTAAAATCATCTATATACCAATTAACTTGTTGTGAAGCTGAAGGTTCTGGATAATCTATTGTTGCTAATGGGTTTGATCCTAATCTAAGAGAATAAGCACCCATTTGAATATTTTCATCTGAAGATATATTAATATAAAGCCTTTCATCAGGGTAGGCTGTTAAAAAATTCTCAGATACAGTATTATCTGGATCTTGGACATTACCAAAATCAAATGTAGTAGAAAAAATACCACCTCTTTTACTAGAAGTTATTGAAACTGTTACATCTATATCTGTAGGTTGAGATGAAAAATATGGGTCTAATTGCACATTTGAAATAAAAGCTACAGATGTTCCTAAATAAGATACTCCATTACTATCTACGTCTAAAACTATACCGTCTCCATTAAATGAATCTGGGGCTCCTTGAAATATGCTTACAGGTGTTGATGTTAGTGAAAAATTATCATTTTCTAATTGAAACCATCCTCCTTCTTTACTTAAAACATTATATTTATTAACACTTCCTCCTGCACTACCTGTTAAAGAGTACATATTAATACTTGAGGTTATTAGTAGATTTTTATTATATATTCCACTATTAAATCCTGTTTCAGCAGTATAACCCCAAGCATTAGAGCCGGTTTCAGGCGTCTTAGCTATAAGACTATTATTATTAATACCAATCACGGCATTAGTTTTGTTTCGCTCTAATAGATGTTGTTTTACGATAATTCCCGTACTTAAGCTTGTACGAGCGGGAATGTAATTCTTAATTGCTCTAAATAATGAAGTTTCATAAAATTTAATTAACCTATTATAATCATATTCTTTCTCAATTATAGTAGGTTTTCCTCCATTATAGGTAGGGTCAAATATTGTAACCCCTTGATATTTTTTAAAATAATCTTCTGCTATACGAGTTAATTCTGGGTATCTGTCTGAACTTTCAGATATAAATCTTGGATCTGCTATTGCATCAGAAACTACCCCATGCCCATAAGTAGAAATTATATCATCATTTATCTCATTTTGAAATGAAAATCCAACTTCTAATGAATTTAAATCTTCTGTATAACTACTACTTTGCTCAAATTCTTGTTGTATACTTCTAAAAGGTGATAATATAGTACCATATTCATTATTATCTATTACTTGAATTTTATTTTTAATTCTATTTCTTATACCAGCTGCTGGCTGGTCCATATAATTTATTTCTGTATTTGGAGCTAAATACGATGCTGATATAGCATCATTTGTTGTTCTTCTAAAAACTAAATTATATTGTGATGATGTTACATTATTTGTATCAATAAAAGATGAAGTATATAGAGATCCTTGTTTATTAACTAATGAAGGATGTAGTGATCCTAAAGCATTTTGCCCTGCAAAGAAAGAATTACCACCAAAAACAAAACCAGTGTAATTGTCCCCACTACCACCTGTAAAATTTATTGCATTTCCACTTCCACTAACATTAGTATATTCTAATTCATTTCCTAATGGTAATCTAAAAGATAATAAATCATAAGAACTTCCTTCCCCAGTATTTGAGTCTGCATGTCCTTGTATCGATTCAGGATTCATCACATAATCATTAAATTGTGATCCAGATAAAGCTCTTCTATAATACCTAAATTCTTGAAAAGATCCTGAAAAACCTGATCCTAAACTTACTGCACTTGCTCCTGTTCCTATTTTAGTATTAATAGCATTACCTGGTTCCATCATTCCCCCTAACACAACAGCACTGTATCCTTTCATACTATTATTTCCTGCAGGATTAAAACCAGTAATAGTATGAGTATCATTCCATGCTTCATTAATAGATGATGAATTTTTACTATCAGGCATTGTAATAGTAGCTAATCCTTGAAATCCTACTTGATTTCCATCATAACCATCATATATATTATTTGCTGTTCTTAATTCATATTCATTTAAAGTCCCGTTAAAGAGTGATTGTGAAACATTTGTTTTTCTTTGTACTTGTACTGACCACCAATCATTATTAAAAAAAGGTAGTGAAATTGAAGCAGAAGCTATTCCTCCATCAGCGGCTGAGGCAGACATAACTAATTTTAAAGTTCCATATTGATTATCAGTTGGTAATTGTGATCCTAAAAAGGATCCAGATTGAGAACCTGAATATGATAGTACTATACCAAAATCTGCTGTAGAATTATATAGATTACCTTTTACTAATAAAGATTGTGAAAAATTAGATGTTGGAGTTACTTTTTCATCTATTTTAAATCTAAATTGTATGTTGTCAGGAACAGAATAATAGTTTTGATTAGGAGAAGAATAATAATTATTTGTTAAAGGTTGCCAAGGTATTCTAACAGACCCACTTGGTTTTAATGAACTTGCTTCATATGTTTTAAAAGCAGTACTGTAACGATTCATCCATAAATCATAATCGTTTTCATCATCTTTATTTTTCCCTCCAAATTCACTTATACGAAGCATTGTACTTGGAACCCCCCATATATTAATTAATTGTCTTAACCCTGTAACTGTTCCTTTTCTTTTTACTAAAGAAATCATATTATGAAATATTCTTTTATATATTTCTTGAGCTGAGTTGTCTAGTGGATAAGGGAATGAAGGATCTGCTAATGCTATAACATATCCTAGAGTTGATTGTTCTTTATCATAATAATTAATAACAGAACCTGATGCTATATCAATATAATGTGTTATATATTCTAATCCTGATCCTGTTACAGGAAAAGCCCCTACTGAATTTACATTAAATCCTACAGAATTAAAATTATTGCCATAAGTTTCAAACCCTAAAGATTCAATTACTTCATCTGCTAACCCTAAAGGTAAAACAGATCCTGTTAAAGAAGAATTAGTATTTCTAACTTGTTCTATAGCTTCTGTGTAAAGATACATTTCATCAAAAGCTTGACCAGTCATATTTACAAACTTAATATATTGATTATTATCATTATTTTCATTAATAAAAGGTGGGATTAAATAATATAAATAATCTTGATTATTTTCATCATAAAGTGAAGCAGAAAGTATTTGATTTTTTCCTGTATTATAATAAATAGAGGTTTCATTAGTACTTCCAAACCAATTTAATGCTTCTGAACTTGATACAGAGTAGTTAGGATAAGGATATGATACAGATGCACTTTTGGGCCATGATTCTGATCCTGTTATATAATATAAAAAATATTCATAACTGTCAAAATTACTAATAATTTCATTTATATTATTACTAACAGCATTATAACTAGAAGAATACTCAGCTGATCCTGTTGTACCCAATAATATACTATTAAGGTCTAATAATTCATCTTCAAAGGCTTCAATTGAAGTTAATTTATCTTTAAAATTATTTAATCTTTGTTCTGCTGATGAATATTTTACAAATTGTTTCCATTCTGCCCAGTTTTTTCTTAAAATTACTCCTTTTTGGTTTTGTAAAGAATTAAATTGATAGTAGGATTGAGAGCTATTAGTATTAATTAAATCTTTAAATGTTTTAAAATTTGTTGAATTATTTACTCTATCTTTAAGATCTATATTATAGTTAGGACCCTTTAAAGATAATAAATTATCTACAAATTCTAAATTAGGATTAAATTCAACTTCAAAAACTTGGGTTTCTCCTACCTTTGTAATTATTTGTAGTTGTTCTTCTACTTCAAAATTTGCAGGAAGGGGTTTATATAATTTAATTAAAATAGAAGTTGGATCTGTTTTTTCATCTGATGATTTAACTAATAAACTATTTACACCAATAAAATTTCTATTACCTTCAAAAGAAATATAAAATTCATCTACATTTTCTCTATTATTTAATTTATTTTCAAATTCATTATAGTAGGACTCAATTTGTTGAGAAGTTAGAAAATTATTTTGAATTCTAATTTCAGTTCTATCTCCTGATATTTCTGATAAAAAATAAGGGTGACCACTAAAAGATGAATTATCATCAAAGTTTAATTCTTCATCTATAGGTGAAGGGGATTCATCAATAAGTTCTGATCCTAACTCATAATCTACAAAATTGTAAGATATATAATACTTACCATTGGAATATCCTTGATTATAAATATCTTCAACAGGATTTAATTCAAATTGGTTATAAATTGAAGATGTAGGTATTGAGGTTGTTAAGGTATTTTCTGGTGGAAGGTATGAACCATTTCCATTAAAATCTAAATCACTAAATAATAATCTTTTAGAATAATCATATATAAATAATTGTGTTCTACTTTGAAAGGTAGAAAATGAACCTGTTAATTCAATTGATGGAACAATAGCATCTAAACTTAATTCAAATCCTTCTTCAAAAAAAACTTCTGCATTTAATTGGGTTAATGATGATGAAATTGGTATTGCCATTTATATTTATTTTTATCCTCTTATATCATTACTAACTGATGGAGTATTTTCCATTTGACTTCTCCCTGTACCATCAAACCCTAAATCATTAGGATCAACTGTATTATCTAAATTAGTAGATTCTTTTATTAGTTCTAAATTTTCTTTTCTTAATTCAGCAATTTCATCTAATAAAGCCTGTATTTCTTCATTAATAGTAGCAAAACCAGAATATTCTTCACTAGTTTTAGCAAGATATTGATGAGATTCTACTTCTCCAAGTTTAGGTATAATGTAGAAAAATTTATCATAAAGATACCAAAAATCATCTAATACTGCTAAATCCCTATCAAAAAATGATGGGTCAGGAGCATCTGTAAGTTGTGTAAATTCAGTATTTACAGTTGCATTAAAAGCATCCCTATCAAATCTTTGTGATCTTAAAGTTATCTTTTTCATTACCCATTTATTACTTTAAACATCATATCTTCACTATATATTTTAGTAGTACCATCAACTTTAGCTTTTAATAAAATTGTATAGTATCTTTCTGGCTCTAACCCTCCCATATAAATATCAAAATAACTAGAAGTAGCATCAGCACTAACTTTAGTATATTGACTATCAAAATCAATTACATATTCATTAGTTTCTGAGTCTTTTATAGCGTATTGTGCTTGTTTTGGTAAATAATAATTAGTTAAATAACCCGAAGCTGTTTGAAATATTTTTTTAGGGTATTGTGGAACTGCTGCTATTCTAAATCTTTGTACACTTTGAGGATAATAAACTCCATCATTATTATATGTAGATATAAATGCTTCGGGTTGAGATAAAGTTTGCATTTGGGATGAGGTACCATAATAAAAATCATCAAATTTTATTTCTAATGTAGGTGGGTAAATTGTGTTAGTATCTACAGAGTAATATTTAAAAGTTGATGCTTCTGATTGTGAAGGAATTAATTCAACAGAGGAAGTTTGTTTTACTATAAACCCTTCATTTGGAATATCAGCAGCACCTATTCCATTTGATTGACTAAACCAAATATCTACAGCAAAAGTTACATCTACATTTAAATCTATAGGGTCAGAGTACGTAAAAGCTTGAGAAGCAGTTATTATTTTATTAGTTGCAGATCCAGTATACCATGTTGCCCCTCCAACAATTGTACCTTGGTTTTGAGAATAAGATCCTGTAGTTAAATCAACAAAGGTTCCATTAGTCCAAGGAAAACCAGATTTTTTTTCTTTCCAATTACATCCATTTGTAGTAACAGGTGAATTTCCAAATCTTCCTGTTCCCATATCCCAACTTTGAGAAACAGGATAAACCTTTAAGTATGAAGTTGAATTTAAATTTGTTACTACAGCAGCATAATTTCTTAAACTAGACCCCCATTTTCTTTTTTTAAAATCATTACTTACTAATGTTAATGAACCTGATTCTTGTTCCCAATTAGCTCCTCCTCCTGCTGATTTAGATAAAGGTGTTGTTATTAATACATCACCTATTCTATAATTTTTTCCTCTATTAGTAATAGTAATATTTGATATAGTATTTCCTGCTACGGTTATATCTCCTATTGCTCCTATTCCCCCTCCAGTAGAACTTGTAAATGGAACGTTATAATATACTTTGTTAAAAAGAGTTGTTGGGTTAGTTGTAATTGATCCATTTAAAGCTCCTACTGCTGTTGATAAATAACTTATACCTGATCCAGATATATAACTAGTATATGCCCCATTAATTTCATTCTGAGAAAATTTTATTAAATATCTACTAGTTTGAGCTGCATCATTTAATAGATAAGTAGATGCTTCTAATATTTGGTCTAACCCAGTATTCATTGTTACATCTTGGGTGTATAAGGTAGCGTCTTTTTCAGGAAATAATTTATAAATTGCCATTTAATTATATTTTAAAGTTTTTTAAACTTTCTAGTTTTGGTTTAACATTATCAGGAACTATACTTTCATCAATTTCTGTAGGTACTCCTCCTGGAGCCGGTTGTTGGTTTATAGGTGTACCAGTAATTCTTTCAATATCTAAATTAGGATCTGCTAATACTTCTAAATAAGTCCTATTAGGAGTATATTGTTGTAAAGTCATAGTTTCTAATGTTCCCCCATCTTCAGAATTTATACTAGTATCAATAAATTTTGCTCTTGTGGGATATCTTAAAACCTTATAATCACCACCATCTAAAAATGAAGATTTTTCACCATTAGCTGCTGATGTTCTATTAGGTCCACCTCCTGTTCCTTGTTTTACTCCAGATTCTGGGTTTTCAACATCTAAAGCTGTTATTTTAGTTGATGAAACTAAATCATTAGTTGAAATATTAGCTCTAACTACTCCTTCATTAGTAGTATAATATGCATTTGTTGGTGTATATCTTTGAGTAAAACCAGATATTGGTATTACTCCGGTATCAGACTCGTTTGGTGCAGCTCCACCATTTTCAGCTTGTCCCAACAATTGATTATTAACTCCTTCATCATATTCTGCTTCTAAAGGAGAAAGTTTAGGAGGCATAGGGCCTGGTGTGTTACCTAAATAAGTTCCTGGGGCTGCTACTCCTGTAATACCTTGATCTCCTCTAGTTGTTACTTTAAGTGTTTCTTTATATCTTTCTAATAAATCCATATTTTTTATTTTTATAATGGTACTACTCTTCCTATAATATCTTGTTGTGGGTATTTCATTTCAAAAACCATAGGATCTACTGAAGGATATATAACTCCATTATTAGTTGCTGCTTGTAAATCATATGAGTATTCACTATATCCTTTACTTATTCCCGCTATATTTTTAACTACTACACTACTTACAGTTTGTACTCCTTCTACTTTATCTAAAAGTATACTTAAACTTTTTAATAAAATAGGTTGGTTAATATTCCAATTATCTATATCAAAATATTCTGTCAAGGAATTAATGCAACCTAAAATTACATCATTATTATTATAATTAGGTAAAACTATTATATCAAATTCACATCTTATGTTAATAATATAAGCATCTTTTATTTTTATAGAATCATTTATCATTCTATATTCTGATAAATAAGTTTTTAAATTTTGTTTTAAAGTTGAAGAAGCTGTTCTTAATGTTTTAGCACTATTATAAGATAATACATACATATCTAAAATTGTAGGTAATTCACCTAATTGATATTCTGCTACTTTAGTTGGTTGAATATAAGCTTTAGCTATAGTACCTATATTAGCTGGCATGCTTAATGCTCTAATTAAGTAATCTTGTTGAGTAACTGTTCTTAATTGGGTTTGAAAACTTCCTAAAGCATTTTGTCTAATCTCTTCAATTGTATCAGCTCCCTGACCCCCATCTGCTGCTAATATATTATTTGTTGCTACGGAATTAAAAATAATATTAGCTAATGAATTATCAGTTAAGTTAGCATTGTTAAAAATAATACCATCAGCATTAAAAGAAGTTAATGTACCTGAAGTTACATTAGAGGACAGTCCCCCACCAGTTAAATATCTTATAGTTAAAGTTGTATTTGAAGGTGCAATACCATAAGTATCAGTAAACATAAAATTTAAAGGTGAATATGCTGTAGTTAATTTATCTTTTGAAAAGGCTAAACCAGTTCCTACATTATCCGGGTTTGGAACTAAATCTTCGTCATTATCACTTACAGTTCCTGCCCCAAAACCTAATTGTAATGTTGTTGAATTCAAAAACCTTGAAGTAAATCTTCTTTGTACCTGTTTTAAATTTAATAAATTAGGGGCATCATCTTGAACTGCATTTGGATCCGTATAACTTGCGTTTATTTTTGTTGTAAATACAGTATCTTGTGCTAGATTTAATACTTCATACCATTGATTTCCATCACTGTCAAATACGTCTAATATATTAATAATATCATTACCCGCTATATCTACTGTTGCAAATTTAGATGGTGTTGTAAATGTAGCTTCTATTGAATTAATAGTTCCAGATATAGCTTTTCTTGTCTTTTTTAATAAAAAATATTCAGGATTATTTGATGAATCAATAGCATATATAGATACAGTAGTAGGATCCTGAGAAGATGAAACTGAAAAATCACATACATCTTCAGTTATGAATTTTATGTTTGAATTTTCAGCTGATGTTAATTGAAAACCTGATGGAACTTTTAAAGAATAATCATAATCAGGAACATATTCAGTACCACCTCCAGGTACAGCTTGTGCTTTTGAAGGTAATTGTTGGAATATTGAAATTTCAACTGTTGCTGCTGTAGTAACTTTAGGTCTAGAACCTAACATATAAGCTAAATCAAATAAATTTTGTTCTTGCCTAGCATATTGTATAAAAGTTTCTTGTATTTGGTTGTCTAAATAAAAAGATAAAACATCTCCTATATATGAAGCCATTTCAATAAATAACATTCCTGTAGAATCTGGGGAGAAGTCATTATAGGTGTTTGGGAAATAAGTTTTTGAATAATCTATAAGAGAATTTCTAAAAGTATTAAAATCTCTTTCAGTATATGTTATGTTTCTATTTAAATTTGCCATTATTGTATTGCTATATTTATTGAATCTTCTACCCCTATATTATTAATCATATAATTTATAAATAAATTTATTGTGTTACGATCAGGTTGATTATCAAATTCTACACTTTTAACTATTACTGAAGGAAATTCTAATGAAATATTATCTTTAATCCGTGCTTCAATAGCACTATTTGTTCCATCATTAATACCCTCTCCAATAAAATCTCTTAAATTTGCACCAAAAAGAGGTCTCATTACTCTTTCACCCTTATTAGTTAATAGCCAATTTAATAAATTAGTTTTTATTACTTCTTTAGTAGTAAATGTTGGGTTAAATACTGCATTACCCGACATAGGTAAACTAAATCCTAAAGCAACACTACCACTATTAGGTGTTGGTGGAGGAATATTTACAATTTGAACCATTATTTAGTATTCATTAAATTCATTATTTGATCCATACCAACATTCCCTTCAGGTAAAGAACCATTTGCCATATCCATTCCTGGGTTAGGTTTAAAAGATTGTACATTATTAGTATTAAATCCTGCTGCTGTTTCACCTAATATGTTTTTGTAAGCATCTCTTTTTTCTTGAGAAGACATTATAGGAGTAGTAGGTATTGGTGGTTGTGAAGAAATAGGATTAAAAGATTCCATTACTGGAGTTTGTGTAACTACTTTTGGTGTTTTTACTGCTTCTAAAAGTATGTCCTTTAATTCTTCTTGTATTACTTCTCTAACAGTTTCTTTTAATACTTTTTTTAATTCTGTTAATTTCATCTTTAGTTTTATTATAAATATTATTAATTTTTGTTTTTATATCGATTATGACCCAGTTGGTATAGGTAAACCATTTCTACCAAATTCAAAATACCATTTATCACTTGGATTTAAACCATAATTTGGATCTTTTCCTTGATAGTAAGTACTATCATTTGGATTACCCCCTGAAGGTGCCCAAAATGGTAATTCTGATGTTGTTATTGCACTTTGATTATACCATCCATTACCCAATGCAGTTTTTAATTTTATCATTAATTGGGTTTTTGAATAAGCATTTAACATTTCAAAGGTTACACCATTAGGTGTAATTTGTGGAGTATCATTTAAATTTGAATTATTAAAGAACCATTCTGCATTTATATCTTTTTCTCTATCATATAATTCTTCTCCTTCTTCAAAAGTAATAGGTGTGGATGAATTTCCTACTATAGGTATACCATTTACACTTGGAGTATTATATCCCATTCCCTTACTATTAAAATATTCTTTTAAAGGATCGTTAAAAGAAACATCAGGGTTTGTTAAACTTATATAATTAGCTTCTTCAAATATAGCTTGCCATAAGGGTTTTCTTCTCTTCATTTCTGATCTTAAACCTATGAAAGAACTCCCAATAGTAGCATCATTAAATAAATTTTCAGCTGTTAGTGCTAACCTTTCAGAATAGGGATATAATTTAGCATTAGGGGTAAAGTTAAATTCTCCATCATTGTTCCATCTTTTATCTGTAGTATTATAATTACCCCCTAAAGAATTTGCTTGTTTTTCTAAATTTACACCTTTTCTTCTTAATAAGCTTATATTAGATTTAATTTTAATTTCATCAGTTATATTAGGTAAAAATAATTTTTTTATGGTTGAATCTAAAACTCTATCACCTTCTTTCCATTCATATCCTTCATTAGCAACAGCTTGTTCTAGAATAGTTCTAGAATTATCAAAAGCTTCTTTAACTAAGGTATCATAGTACCCTTTATTTGGTCCCTTATTTTGTGATAATTCCCAAGCTAATTCATATATTTCTTCTGCTTCTTCTCTATTGGCACCAAAAAGACTCATTAATAAAATAACCTGATTTTCTTTATAAATAGCTTTAAGAGGATCTTCTTGGGGAGGAGGTGGTAAAAATATTAAATCTTTTGTATCAATTAACCATTTCATTTCATCAACTAAAACTATATTAGATGAGGAAAATGATTCGTCTCCATATAAAATTTCAACTGCTATATTTTCATTATAAAAATCACCTGGGGGAGGGACTGATTCTTTATTTTGGGCTGTTACTTGTTTTTTATCAAATGATCTATTAGTAAGTGTAGCTGTTCCAATTGAAGTAGCATTAAGTAATTCTCCTTCTCCTTCAGCAATATCTTCATTAAAAGCACTTAAAGTAGCTTGACTTACTTCAACATAATTTAATCTTAAATAATAATCACCATATAACAAACCTGGAGGGTTATTTAGTATTTCTTCTAATTGTTCATTAGTTAGTACCCCTACAAAATTTCCAGTTGTAGCTATTATAGCATCTAAATCTGCTTGAGTTATATTAGGGTCTTTTTCTAAACAATTATTTAAAACAACATCTAATTCATTTAATTTAGTAATTACTTCTCCAACATCTTTACTTATTAATTCTAAAGCTTCAGGAATAGATTCTAAAGATGCTTCTTCTTTATCTATTAAAGTTCCTAAATTATCTAATGCATCAGAAAAATTATTAGTTACACTTAAAGGTAATCCTATTCCTGGTGGAACTGATGATGGAATTGGTAGTTGTTTAATTATAGTTTTTCCTGCGCTTAAAGCTTCAACAGCTATTTCAGAACCTGCTGCTACCTTATTTAAAGTAGCTATTTTTCCCTCGATTTGTACTAAAGCTCCATTAATTTGGTTTTTTTGATTAATTAAAGATTTTAATTCTTCTGTTGTAGGGCAGGCATCTTTAAATTGTGATATTAATACATCTAAAGTTTTATTAAATTGAAATGTTGTTCTAGTTATACTTTGAACTATTTTTGATATAAATCCTGCTAAAGCCATTATAAAGTTCTTGTTGTTTTTGATTTATAAAATTCAATTGAAGATAACATAGACTGTGCTTGTAATCCTACTTTTGTTGCTGTTTGTGCTACTGCTATATTTGGAGTAAAAGGAGTAGGTGTGCCCACAGTCCCTAAAGCTGAGGTTAAAGAAACTACATTAGTTAGTAATTTTTGAAAATCAGCTAAAAATTTATCTCCTAATATTAAAGGTTCAGTATTACTTTCTTCTTTATCTCCTAACATTATTTTGGTTCCTACTTTAACAACAAAATTAGAAGTAGTATCAAAATTAAAACCTTTTTGTGCTCCAAATGAAATTGTTCTTGCAGAACTAAGTAAAATATGATCATTTTTAGAATTAAATAATAAACGTCCTGAATCAACAATAACTTGAGAACCATTATATGAACTAGGTGAACTAGGAACTTCACCAAAAGCAGGTGTGTATGAACTGTAATCAGTATTAGCCGCTCCTATAGGTATTTGCTGATTTGAAGTTAAATAAATAGAAGATTTATCAGTATTTATGTTTTCTACTTGAGGTATCCAAGGATCATCATTAGTTTTAGTTTGCCCGTTTTTTATAATAGTAATAGGTTCACCATTTTCTCCACTATTAGACCAGGGATTTAAAGGAGATGAATTTTTTACTGTACTACCAAATCTTATAGTATTACCCCATCTTCCTTCAATTAAAACATCACCTTCAAAAGGTTGTAAATTCCTTATCCCTAATTTTTCCTTAAAAGTAAACCCAAAATTAATTTCTTCTGGAGTAGAGTCTGCTTGGGTTTCAACTCCTGCTTCTGTTTTATTATAATTTTGAGTATTAGTAGGTTCTGTTGTAAGTGAATTTGGAGATGCGTTATGATGAATACTATTCCAAATATTAATACTTTGAAAATAATAATATTGATTACCTGTAGAGGGATTTTCTTGAGTTGAGGCATTAGGTAAAGAAATTATGTAAACTATTTCATTAACTAATGGTAAGAATTTTATATTTGAATAAAGTGGATTAGCATAACTTAAAGTATCTAAAGGAGCACCTGAGGGATTTGTTAAATCTTCAAATAAAATACTACCTACACTACTATATTCTCCATATTTTTTCCAATTAATTGGGTAATCATTTCCATTTAAGGAAACAAATTTAACTCTTACAGGAATTATTTCAGATCCTTTAGAGGAAGGTATAGTAGTATGTTTTAATGAATTTAATCCTGTAGGAATTCTAGCCATTAGTTTTGTTTTCTTTATTTATTCTTTCTAATTTATCCATTTCAGCTAATAATTCTGCTTTTTCTTCTTCAGTTATACCAAAACCATCTTCATCATTTGTATTATTTACAGCTCTTTGGATAATAGTAGCCATTTTAATTAGTTGCTCATCATTTTTTACCCCGATTTCTAAATATTCCTTTATTAAAGGTACTATTAAAGTAGCATCACCTATTTCTTGAATCAAAGGTTTTAATTCACTTATTAAAGATGTAATTTGTTGTTTTTTAGTGGTTTGGTTTTCATATATTTCATGAAGAATATCTGAAAATTTTTTATCACCAAATATTATTGAATCTAGTTGTCCCATAATTTTTGATTATAAATATTAAGAATTTAAACTTTTAAGAGGGAAAATAACCACTTTCAGAAAATACTAAATATTTTTCTTTAAATACTTTATATAATTTATTAGCTATTTTAGTTATTTTAGGAGTTTTTACGTCAATCATTTCTCTTATATAAATATAAAGTGCTTTTTTATTAAAAACATCAATTGCATCTCTTTTTCTAAATAATTCTAAAATACAATCTGCTATTTGAGCATCATATTCTTTAGGAAAATAACTGTATATTCTTTCAGTCATATATTTTACGTATAAATCTACAAAAATAGATAATCTATCACCTTCTTTATATCCTTTATTATATAATTCATCACCAAAGTTTTTATCTAAATCTATAAATTTTTGAGAGGATTGTTCTAATTTAGAATTTAATATAAAGGTTGAATTATCTCCCTCATCTAGATTTTGATGTTTAGATATATCCCCAATATCAACGGATTCAATTCTTTTTTTATAATTTTTTTGGTTGTAAACTATTAGCCATCTTTTAACAATAGTTCCAAAATAAGAATAAGCTTTAGCTCCTTTTGAGGGATCAAAAAGATGAATTTTATCTAAAAGAAATACCATGATTTCATGTTGTAAGTCTTCTAAATTTTCAACACCATCTGTGTAGTAAAACTTAAAAGTATGAATAATATTTTCAGTTAGTTTATAAAAAGGATAGTGAATCTCTTTTTGGTAAGTTATACTTTTAAAACTTTTATCATCACTAATATTATATCTAACAATAGCGTCTTCAGTTTCTTGAGTAAAATAATTTCGTTTTTGTCTTTTTTTCTTTGCTTCTCTTATTATATTATCCATGTAGTCATAAGTTATATATCTTTAATTTTAAATCCATTTAATAAATCTTGTATTGTCATAACTGTTTTAAAGAAAAAACCTATTTCATCATCACTTTCAAACCTGCCTTGTGAGTCTAATTTTTTTAATCTTGCATCTGATACTTCTATGGCTTTAGATATTTTATTAAGCCATTTCATATATTCTACTAAAATATCTTCTTGTTGTTCATTTTTTTTCATTAGGTTAAAAACTGCAAATCCTAATACTATTACTAACATTGATAATATTGATATTATTATTATTTCCATATTATAAATTGTCTAACATATTCTTTAACCCTGGGCTTGATATATTGCCTAGGGCTTTAGATTTAGTTGTTGTTTTTTTATTTTGTATTGTAAAATTTTCTTTTATTTTGCTTTGATCTTTTTTAAATTTAGGTAACCATTCTACTTCAAATTCAATTCGAGCAGCCATCATATCGGCCTGATGTAAAATAAAAGGTAATGAAGTACGAGGTTTTTGTTCTGGCATCCATCCTTTTAAATATTTATCATTTGCTGAGTCATACAACCCATCATGGGTTTGAATTGCTAACATTTCATTAAAAGTATATTTGATATTATTATCCTGAAGAAGAAATAATGTTCTATCAGGGACGGATGAAAATGGTAATTTTTTATTAAACATATAATCCTCACCTAATTTATCTTTTCTCCATTTATCAGTTTGGGGAATATAAGCTTCATGATCTTTATCACCCATTTTTCCTAAATCATGGTTAATAGCTGAAAATACTAATTCTTCAGTTGTAAATGTATCCATATCACACCCAAAAGACTTCCAAACATCTGACATTGATAATGCTGCATGAACTACTCTATTAACATGATCAACATATCCACCTGGGAATGCTGAATGGTATTCTTTTTTATGAGCAGCTGGCATAAGCATAATACGTTCTGCATATGTTTCATAAAATTTAGTTAATTGTTCTTTACGAGGAGATGAAATATAAGTATTAATATTACTTATAAAATCTTCCCAATTAGATTGTATTTTTTCTGCTGTTAATTTCATAACCTTTTAATTTTTACATTGTTTCTTGTTCGCGATCTAAAAATGATTTTACGTCTTGAATTAAATCCTTAGATTCATCAATTACTTTTTTAAATTCATTAACATTCGCATTGGGTCTACTTAGTATAAAATTTAGAGTTTGTAATTTTGACTCTAATTTCTCCATTAATCTTATACAATTATTTTTATTTCTCATAATTATTTTAGTGTTATTCTGTGTACATATTATACTTTATATCTCTAATCTCTTTATTTTTATCATTTTACCATTCATATTAACATTGGTACCTTAATACCTAATATTAATTTATATCTAAGATATATAAAATATTTTGGGAATCCAAGCTATTCTGAAAGATTATTAAGAATTTTTTGAAGGTGAGCACATCTTTCATATTGTTCGGTTTCTATAAAAAAATTTATACCTAATTTTAACGCTGTATCAAGATATTCATCTGCGTAATTTTGTGCGCCTTTCATATGTTCTTCATTTTTAATATTGATTTTTTTAATATATAACCATGCTCTATTATAAGTTACAAATTCACCTGCTTCCTTCATATCATTAATATCTAAATCTTTATTAGACTTTTGAAAAAATTCAGCTAGTTTTTTATTAAAATTTACATGGTTTAGTATTAATTTTTTATACATCCCAACCCAATATGTAGGGGTATTTTTAAAATCAATTAAAGTAGTACTATTTTCTGTACCATCTAAATTATCATTAGATTCAAATAAATGAAATATATTATCTAAATTTACCATATATCATAAATATATGAAAAATATATTATATATCCCAATCCTCTTCAGCAATTTGTAATGCTAAAAGAGGAGTCATATTTCCATCTGATTTAGACATAGTTATTAAAGCATAATATATAACTTCAACTAATTTTTCTTGTCTATTTACTCTATCTAATATTTGAGAGATTTTTATTATCTCATCACTTCCTACTTTATCTAAAAACTCTTCTTGAAATTTCTCCATTTAATTTATTATTTATTATGTTGTCCGACTAGGGATCGAACCTAGACTCTTCTGCACCAAAAACAGACGTGTTGCCAGTTACACCATCGGACATTAAAACCCTAAATATTTTTTTCTAACAAAATCTAAATCCCAGGTTATATATGATTGAGGGTATTCAGCATTACAAAAAGGATTCCAATGGGGTTGAACCGTTCTCCACCCATTACCCCATTTTTTTGCTAAATATTCTCCATTTATTTCATTAGATTGATTTAATAACCAAGCTAATTCTTCATTTTCTTTTTTAGTTTGCATCCCATTTTTCTTATAATGTTCATCATCAGCCTTAGCAATTTCATCACCATGTAAATGGATATTTTTTAAACCTTTAATCATTTTTGGTTGTATATTATTTAATCTCATTATAAAATCACTATCTTCTGCATAAGCTGGGTATAAATTTTCGTCAAATAAACCTACATCTCTAACCCCCTTTTCAGTTATAACAAATAAATCGTAACTTCCTAAATTAAATTGTCCTTTATGAGGATGTACCATAGCAACTTCTTTATCTAAAGTAGCAATTGCAATTTCTTCTAATAAACCTGGAGTGAAAGCTACATCATGACTGCATATCACCCAATAAGGTTTCATTAAATATAATTTAATAATTAAGTTCCAAGAAGAAGCTACTCCTAAATTAGAAGGAAAATGGATAATGTGTAACTTTTTAATAAATTCATTATCAATCTTTTTTAAATCATCTAGTTGGGAATCAATTTCACCTTTACCATTATTATTAATGATAAGTAAATTATCTACAGGATAATCAATAGATTTAATTAATCTATCTACCCAATGAACTCCATTTACTACAGGTACTCCTATTATAGGAATTGGTATTAAATTATTTTTCATCAATTAAAATTTAAAGTGTTTTTTTCTAATAAAATCTATATCATATTTGGTATAATCTATAGGGATATTTTCAATACCCATAGGATATTTTTGAGGATACTGTAAACATTCCTCTCCCCACTTTTCAATTAAATATTGTTTATTATGATCATTTGAATTATTGATTTTTTTAAGCATTTCCTCACTACTTATTTCTCCACTATCTGATCTTTTAGTTTGACTAGCATGGTCAGGATAACAAGTAGGATTTGTACTTAAGACTCTACCATGATAATAAGATGCCCCTAAAATATAATGTTTAATTTCATCTTTTGGATTATCCCAAGTATATCTTAAACATCTTGAAGCATAATCATGGTCTTCACAATAAGCTGGAGATAAATTTTCATCAAATAAGCCTATTTTTTTAATAACTGATTCTTTTATAACAAACAAATCATAAGAACCCCTATCAAACCAACCATTACTAGCATGAACCATATCAATATCTCCATTTAAAGTTATTTCATGCATTTTCTTTAATAACCCTGGAGTAAAAGCGATATCATCTTGAGTTATAAGCCAATATGGAGAATTTATATAACTTTTAATTATAAGATTCCAAACCGTAGGAACTCCCAAATTAGAAGGAAGGTGACATACTTCAATGTTTTTAATCCATGGATGTTTTATTTTAGTAAAATTATCAAGTACTTCTGTAATTAATCCTCTTCCATTATTATTAAATATAATAAAATTATCTACAGGGTAATCAACACTATTAATTAATCTTTTTAACCATTTCCCACCATTAATAGTAGGTACTCCTATAACGGGTATTCCTTTATTTTTCATCATTTAATATATAATTTTCAATATTTTTTGTTTTTCCATCTACTAATTTCATTTTATTTATTGTTTCTATATCAATTAAATCTGGGTGTACCCACCAATCTTCAAAAGGTTTATCATTAAGAGGAGAAACGTTGTCAACAATTAAAACATAACCAAATGATTCTAAATATTGTCTTGATATATCTCTAATAGAAGGTCCAAATTCATAACTATCATGTTCAAATGTTATTACACCAAATTTATATTCATCAAGTGGAATTTTTAAAAGTATATCATAAGTTACATGAGCAGGTTCACAATCTACTTGTAAATAATCAATAGTTTTATGACCAAATTCATCTAAAAGCATTTTATAATCAACCTTAGTAGCGTCTTTACATATAACTTTATTATTTCTTTTTTCTTTAAATTGATTAACTACATTTTGGTCTATATCTAATGATATACCCTTCCAATTAAATTCTTTTTCTAGCAATACAGTATTACTTCCATAGTAGGGTAATGATGATCCTATTTCTAAATAAGTTCCATCTTTTTTTCCATTTAACACTGATAAAACAAAAATATCTTGATATGCTTGAGCATAATTTTCTTTTATTTTATCTGATCCCTCAAATTTAAATTTTAATCTATTAAATTTACTTTTATCATATAAAACAAAATTAGTATTTTTAATAGCATCTTCATAACTATTATTTTCATTTTCATTTTCTATAACTCTATCCTGTATTCTTAAATTTACAATATTATTATATATGTATACTTTATAATCCTCAGTCATATTATGTTTATGATTATTATATAAATCAATCATTCCATCTTCTGATTCTTTTATTTTTCCTATTTGCCACCCAACATAAGCTTTATAAAATCTAGTGGCATAATATCCAGGATACCTATTAAAATATCTAAAAGGTTTTGCATTTTTTTCATTTGATATCCCAATACTAGCATAAGTATACATTAAAGTAAATACTTCCTGTTTAGAATCTATCCTTGCTTCTCCATTAAATTCTAACCATTGACACATCATTAAATAAGCTTCTGGTCTATGGGGGGATTGTGATATTATTTGTAATAATTGTCCTCTTTCAAATGTTTTATTTCTCCCAACTCTATCCATACAATCCCAAGTAAGTAATAAACTTTCATATACTAAATCATCATCATCGGACAATTCAGCACATCTTAAATAATAAGATAAAGCTGAAGCATATTGTTTAGCACTAAAATATTCACATGCTAATTCAAAATTTAAAACACTATTTCTAGGATCAAAAATATATTTATTTAATTTTTCTTCTAATTTATAATTTTTCATATTCTATTTTTTCTAAAACAATTTTAGGCATTTTTAATATATAAGCGGCATTATCTTGATATCCAAAAGTAATTAATAAATCATCACCTTCTTCAGCTAACCCACAATTAAATTCAATCATAGCATCCATAAATTTAAATTTTTTAGATACTTTTACTATATTCCAATCTTTATCATAAAATACAAACCTATGATAATAATGAGCATCTTTTCCATTTCCTACAGGATGGAATGGGAAAAAACATTCATGAGTAATACATAATCTACCATCACCAAAAGGAATAACTTGAGATCCTCCTCTTAAATCACAATCGTCTAATATAACATTTGCAATCTTTTCAGATTTATCTTTTTTAACTACTGCTACACAAGATTTATTTTCACAATCTACTTTCACTAATTCTACAGGATCAGCATGTCTTATAAAATGGTAAGGCATATCTAAAACAGGCATCCAATTTTTTTCAAGATAAACACCATCTTCAGGAACCTCAATTCTATCTCTTGTAATTTCTACAACTTTATTATTATCAAATTTAATTTCACACATCTCCATCCTACCTGTTCCCTGAGTGTCTATATCTCTTCTAACCCCACAAGTGTAAAATTTATTATTCCATCTAAAAATTCTAACATCTTCTTGACCTATAAAATCCCAAAGTGGTTCTTTATCAAATTTTGAGGTATCAATTTTATTATATTGGATTATATCTAAATCATCATTTAAACGACACATATAATTAACAGTTTCTAGATAACAGAAATCTTCAGGATTCATATATTGCATAGCTCCCCATAAACCCCAGTATTTTTGATTAAATTCAACATGGTGCATTACATACCCTACATGTCTTATATTAATTAATAACCCTTCTATTTCGTCTTTAAAAATAGTAACATTACAAAGACCTGTTCCTCCTGTAAATTCACTCGGAATTATTAAAGGTTTTATAACTCCTCCATTTTCTAAAGATAACTTTACTAAATTATTTTCTTCTGGATATAATTGTTCCCAACTCATATATTAATTTTTTTATTATTTCGCATTATTCTGTGACATTCATATTATATATATTATACAACGCATAAAAACCGCAAAAAAACGCGGTTATATGCGCATATATTAATTTATTAACAAGCAAATTCTAAAGCTTTTGCAAACATGTTTCTATTTAAACTAATATCTTGTTTGAAATTCTTAATTATACGAGCTTGTCTTTGCTTTCCTGATTTAGTATTATAATAAAAATTACCATTAATGATGTTTTCTTGTACTCTATTAAATACTTCCCATAATCCATTACCTCTATCTTCATTACGTTGAGATTCTAACACATCTTTAACTGCAATATCATTAAATGTGTTATCTGTTCCTTTAACTCTAATATCAAGTAATGATTTTGCTAATTTTAATACTTGTTCTTCTTCTAATTCAATGGATTTCATCTTATTCATAGATTCAACTGTTAATGGTAATTTTTCAACCATATCTTTAATCATTGATTGTAAATCTTCAAATGTATAACCCATATGACGCATTTTTACATCTTCAAATTCTGTGTCTGCTATAACTAATCCATTTTCACAAATCATTCTAAATAATCCTGCTGTAAATGTAAAAGCATTTTTACCATCATGAGAATTTGTTAATAGAATTTGTGGAAAAACAGTATCTCCATCTTCTCCATTAATAACAATATCATTATTTCTAAATACTAGTAAGTGTTTTTGGAATCCTTTTGTTGATTTAGTTCTAGCTTTAACTTCTTTTGCATCAACAACTCCCCAACCTAATTCTTCCATATCATTAATGACTTCTTCTGTTGGAATATGAGTATATTTATCTGATACCTCATCTGAAGGATTCATTGTAAATACTGAAGGAGCTACTTTACTAATTTCTTCCTTACTCATAAATTTTGCTGATTGTAAATTTTCTATATTGATCATAACTTTTATTTTTTTTTTATTAGTTTTTATTCGTTTTGCATCTATTTATACCGTAAATATACGAAAGCTCTCTCGGGTATCCAAGCTTCCTGCGCATTACTTTATTATTATCATTGATTTAGGAACTACAAATGTTTGACCATCAAAATTAACCTTACATTTTTTATTATTAACTTTAATAATTTCACCAACCATTCCCATAACTTTTTTATGATCAACTCCAACTTTCATTCCTACTCTAAATCCTGGTTGTTTTAGCTCAATCATTTGTTGAACTTGTAATTTAATTTCATTTAATTCTTGAATTGATAATGTGTGGAGCATTTCTAATTTATTCATAACCTTTATTTTAATTATATGTGTGCGTTTTGCACTCATTTATGACATAAATATACGAAAGGTCTCTTGGGGAGCCAAATATTTTCGCGGGAGTCTTTAATTATTTTCTCTTATTTTCACCGTAATATCATGGGGTGCAAATTCATTACCACCAAAATAGGGGTATAAGTAATATCTTTTAATTAACCCCCAATTCCCCTCAGGTCTCCTTCTAACCATTGTAGTATCACCCTCTACAGTAATAATATAATAAAAAGTTTTAATATCTATTGTAGCATTATAAGGTATGTTTGGTTCTATAGTTCTTATAGTAGCTGAACTATGACTACCATCTTCATGTCTTAACCAACATAATTCAATTTCACCATTAATATATCTCCAACCTAATCTTATTGAATATTTTTGATGTGTAACACCAAAATCACTAAAACCATAAATTTTATTTACATCATATTGATTTTCTGGTATTTCAGTAGTGTAGATGGCAGATTCATCTAACATAAAGTCAAAGTCTATTCTTGAGTTTGTAGGATGATTAAAATATCTACCAGAACTATGTGTACCCTCAAGTATTACATAAGTTCTAAAACCAAAATCATCAGTATTTTTTTTACAGGAAAATAATATTAAACATAATGTTAATACTAATCTAACCATTAAGAAATTACTAATGTAACCCCACCAGTAGCTCTTAACATTGAAGAACTAATAGCAACAGTAGCAGTTGGTGTAAATTTATATGAACTAGCTCCTGAAGGAACAACTACAGATGATATGTAAGATGATGTGATTAATGTATCAATATTAATTCCAACAAAGGTAGCATATGTACCTAAAGCATTAGTAGGTTTATTAGCATAGGAACCAGTAGCATTTCTAACTGTTTCTACAGTAAAATAAGCAGATCCACTTGAAGGGTTAGTTAATGTAAACGTTTTTTGACCAGTAAGTACTTCTGTTGGTGTTCCCGCTCCATTTAATTGTTGTGCCGTGTAAGATGCCATTATATAATTTTATTATAAATATTATTGAATTCATAAAGCCGTCTAAGATTTCTTCTTCCTAGCATACCCACATACCTAGATACGTATATACTTCCCACCATTGAAAAATTTGTTAAAAAAAATAATTTGGGGGTATGGAATTTTCCAAACCCTTACCCATATGGGAAGTAGTAATTAAAAGTGTAGCGCTAGAGAAAAAACCACCACCATGAGTATAACATAAATGGCTGGTGCGATATCAATTTTCTCTTTCATATTATTATTCATGGTCATATATAGTTTAAGCTGGAATTAAGAGTGGTAAAATAATTGTACTAGGGTGTTACTTATATATGACTTAATGATGACGAAATTGGTTTACAAAAGTTTTCCAAGGAGGTGATATGATTATTGTTATTCCAGCGTGGGAGAAGAATCATACGGTGAAGATTATCACAAACCACCGGTACCTTATATCAATATATACTCATCCGGTGGTCATTTTATAAAATCATCACTAAATTGAATGTAGGGTTGGTCAATGATATAAGTATATACAATCGAGGGGTTAGGTACGTTTACGATCTCTTAAGTG
>Ga0181369_1000089_pt1 | contig 24012 bp, 17 predicted proteins | sample LowvirmetaG_8_FD_130088 | JGI IMG/M metagenome (GOLD analysis project Ga0181369, IMG submission 130088) | Marine viral communities from the Subarctic Pacific Ocean - Lowphox_04 viral metaG | ecosystem: Environmental > Aquatic > Marine > Oceanic | place: Subarctic Pacific Ocean | collected... | reverse complement strand
AGTCTCACGGGCTGATGATGAACTACTGAGCTTCGTTATTTTGCTCAGTGTGTATTCGTATTAGTTCATCATCGGCAGGCATCATCACTGCTGCCTTACCATCTTCCCTCACAATACCTATGGTTTCACCGTTTTCGACTCTTTCCATAAGATTATCAAAATTGTCTTCCCATTCTTTCAGGGTAAAAACTTCCATTAAACTTAATTCCCTTTAACTGAAAGATCTGCATACTGAATTTGATCATCATTAAGATGTGAAGTGCATACTTCCATAACATTCATAAACTCTTCGGGAGTATCGCATTTAATAAAACGTTCTTCTCCCTGATCACTAATAAGAAGAAAGGAGCGAGAACAAATGTCTATCATTACACCTTCAACGTATGCCTCAGTGTTCATAATGGTTTTTTGATTACCCTGATATCATAACGCATGTGAATCAGAAAGTCAAGGGTTTTACTGGAATGTAAATTCAAACCATTCTATGGTCTCAATAATAGGTTGATCATTAGCATCGCCAGCAACACCATTAGTACTTGTACCTTGCCAACTAGTATTAGCATCATCAGGAGGGTGATCCGCTTTATAGCATTTTACATAATATTCACTACCTTGTGGAACAAAAAATTGAAGTTCAATTCTAAGTTTATCTGCTGCATTCGTTCCATTATCTCTAAATCTAGCAACTTCTAAGTCATCTACATATGCAATTGCAAAAGATCCTGAAATTTCCGTATTATTCAAACCTCTAGGAATTCTGTCTATTCCAGGAACAGCACGAACAAGCATTAGATTTCCACTAGTATTTGTGTATATTCTTTTTGCTTGTTCTACATCGGTCATGCTGATATCTCTGTAAAATCTATTACTCGTTTCATCGCTCCAGGTTCCACTAACAGCAAATGGTGCAATATCAAAAGTAATATTATTCCAGGATCCGTTTTGTCTAATATTTACCGCCATTATTCTAAATTAAATATATATTCTGACCAAGCGAATGTTTCTATAGCGTTTGGATAAGTTGTATTTAGTGACCAATCATTATCATCAGAATCATATAATTTAATTTTATAACTAAATCCAATAGGTACGAAAAATTGTGGATTTAAAAATAAATATTTTGTATTTGCATTACCATTATCTCTAATATTAGCAACCTCTGTAGTTGCACCTTGTGGAGAAGTTATTTCTGCAAGAACATAACTTCCTGAAACAAGAGTTCCAGCAGCTAGGTCAGTACCAATTGATGAATCTCTATCTATACCTATTGTGGCATTAATATGAATAAGTCTAGATTCATTATTTGTATATACAGTATTAGCAGATCTTGTAGATGATTCATTAGGTCCATAGTGTGCATAACTACCTCCTAGATTAGCAGGAATTTCTGAATCATTTGCAATTAACTTCCAAGTGCTTCCTTCTCTGATTTTTACTGGCATTTTATTTCTCCTTAAGTTCCACTAAGTTTAAGTTTCCAAGCTATACCTGCAGGATTACTATTCCAATTGGTTGAACCATCTACGGTTGCAACTAATGTATGCGTTCCAGTACTTACATTTGATAACGTAACAAAGCTAGGTGGATCATTTGTCCATGATGCATCAGTTCCAACAGCTGATGCAACTTGTGTTCCGTCAAAAGTTATATTTCCATTACCATCTATACCATATTCTAATGTATAATCACCTGCTTTTGTGATATTTATTGTATATGTTGTTGAATATGGTGGATTAGTTCCAGTATTTCCAGGTTCATACCATACTGCATAGTCTTTCATAAACTGTGACCAAGTACTAGTAATTTGACTTGATGATACTTTAGCCGCACGACTAAAATTATTACTGTTTGAACCTTTTGAATTAAATATAATATCTGAGCTTTTCAACTCAAAATCAAATTCTTTCCAAGAAAGTGTAGAAACTCTAGATCCAAGAGTATCTGCTAAATCTTTATCAAGCAGTTTCACAATATACTTACAATTAGATGGAACAAAAAATCTCGCATTTAAATAAAGATCATCTGCATTTGATGTTCCATTATCTCTTACCCTACAAATATTAGTATAATTATTTGAAAGATTTGTTCCAGTTTCACCGGAGGTAGATACATATGCCCAAGCACTACTACCTGCTATAACTTCTGAACCAGAATCAGCGGAAAGCAGTTTAACGTGGAAAATTGCACTCACATACATCACTGATGATGTAGTACTAGTATAAAATACATTATGAGTGTTATTAGTATTTCTCCAAGAACCACTGACACCACTAGGAGAAACTACAACGTTACTCTCTAAATTAATCCATTCACCACCAATTCTAATTTTAGTTGTCATTATGCAATAATTTTATAGAGTTCATTCAGAATTTATTTAGATGTGGGGAAATTAATTATTATTAGAACTTTGAAGGTCTTGAACTGATTTTTCAAGTTCTTCAATTCTACCTAATGCTTCTTGAAGTGCCTTTGTAAGTGGAGCAATAATCTCACTATATCGTAAGGATTGTGAACTATTTGGATCATCCTTATCTCCAAGAACCCAACCACCAAAGTCTCCATCAACGATACCGGCATCATCTAAAGATTGTTTTATTTCCTGTGCAATGAAACCATAATGAGTTCTTCTACCAGGAACATCATCAAAGATTGGACTATCGTTTTCATCACGACAAACAATCTTTTGACCCACATCACCTAAGATAAACTCACCCTGTTCGTCTACTTCATATCTTGGTACTTTACCACCAGAAATCCACTTATAAGATACTGGTCTTAGAGACTTGATAAAATCTGTACCTAGTATACTATCAACAATTTCAGTCTTCTCTCTCTGATCAGAAGTATCAATACTTCCAGTACCAGCATAAACAACAGACCATCTCTTGGTAGCAGAACCAATAGTAAGAGTATTATCCACCTCAGGTCTAAGAACACCTGCACCACCAATTCTAATTTCATATTCTCGGTTTGGTCCAGCAAGCCATTTGTGGATGTGTGAAGATTCAGTAAGCAAACCAGAAGCACCAACTGCAGAAATACTAATATCACTACTTAGTCCAACACCTGCTGAACTAGGAGCAGTAATATTACCAATGTAAGTATTACTACGAGCAAGAAATTGCTCAGTTTCTAGGAGTTGTGAAGATGGAGTATATCTAAGTCTCTTATCATTATCAGTTGATACGTATACCTGCTGATCAGCAGTACCACCAACAAAAAGTAAATACTGTGTACCACCACTACTTCCTCTGTTTTGTGCATTGACTACATTAACAGAAACACCCGAACCATCAGTAGTAGAGGAACTATGCTTAATAATATAGAATAGTGCATAATATGGTGGGAGGTTTTTATTAGTTCCAGATACTCCCTGGTTATCAATATCGAAACTGTGTGTATGTGAACCACTACCACCAGTCGTTCTTGGACGATCACCTATATTGTAATTGTTAGTATCAATCGTGTCCTCAGTTCCTCCTCTAGAGTAATCATCATAAGAGTGGGTGTGATCACCTGGATCTGAAAAGTTACTGTAACTGTGATTATGTTCAACAACTATGGCATCAGAACTACCACCAGTAGAACCTATACCAACACCAGGATATGATCCTGTTCCACTAATATTATTAGCACCAACGATGAACCTATCTGTTAAGTCAGGTACATTAGTTCCTACAATATTTTGAAGTGTTGTTGATAGTGCAACACTACCATCACAAAGTTGATATCCACTTGGAATGTTTGATGTTGTACCAGACCAAGCAATAATAGTTCCTACTGGGTCTGCACTAAATAATCCAGATCCAGTACCGATACTTGTATCATACCAAATATCACCATCACAAATATCTCCCGTTGGTTCTGTGGGTCCAATATAACGCTTTCCATATGCATTACTTGTAGTCCCAATTCCAATGGTTGCAATTCCAGCAGCAACTGTTACTTCAATAGGATTACTACATCCATATTCTGTTCTTGGTGTATTACTATCTGAATATTGTTTTACATCTACATCCGTTAAAGTCCCAGTTCCACCTCCTCCACCAGAAGCAGATAAATCTTCTAGGTATACTTGTGTATAAATTTCATCCGCTTGACCTGATGGAACACCTAATCCCAATCCTCCTACATTGTTTGTAGTACCGCCCCTGCTTAGGATTTTAAAGTAAGTTGTCTGAGATATTGTAACTATAGTATCTCCAAAAGATCTAGTTTGTATACCTGGATTTCTAGTACTGTCCGAAAATTCACTACTTCCACTAACAGTGACATTTCCCGTAAAACTATTATTATTAAAAGTACTATCAGTAGAATAAAATAATATGGATATATGCCCATTAACCCTATACATTGGGGCACTCCATTTTATCCTATAAGTTCCTGCTTCTAATGACCAAGAGTCACCGCTTGGATTAAAATCAACGAAATTTTGAGGATCAATTTCCGTATTTAATTCTCTGACAACCCAATTCCCAGCGTTATAACCACCACCACTATTACTTATAGATTTTTGTTCAAATAACAATGCAACCTTAGACGATCCAGATCCACTACCACCACCAGTCTGATCTGTCCAAGAAACACCTATACCAGGGATACTAGACAATACCTGTCCCCCAGTTCCGGTACTACCATTTGAATCATAAACAGAACTTCCGAGAGCAACCTTCCCATTAATGTCAAGTTCTACTGTTGGTTGTGTAGAACCTATACCAACATTACCATCGGAAGTTATACGAAGTCTTTCTGTTGCTTCTGTCTCTACTAAAAAGTGCCCATTACCATTAGTGTCTACAATTTCTGCTTTTGAATCTCCTTCAGAAATCTTATCTGTGGCTCCAGCACCAATACTAGAAGCATTTTCCCATGTAGGAGCACTTGAAGCACCATTAGAAGTCAGTACCTGTCCTGATGAACCATAATTTGCACCACTAAGACCAATTTGTCCAGCAGGTCCAATCGTAAATCTCTCTCCACCACCAGTAGAATCTATAATTCTAAATCTACCAGAATCAGAACTTGATGATCCATAAACATCAAGTTCAAAAGCAGCAACATCATCTGCTGCTCTATTGAGTACTATAGATCCACCTTCATTAGAATTATCTTGTCTATGTATTTTTGGACCACCAATATCAACAGAAAATTTCTCGGCAGCATCAATTTCTACGGTGAATTTAGATTCTGTTGCAGTATCAATTATTTCTGCTTTTGAGTTTCCTTCAGAAATTTTATCTAAGGCAATATCACTATCTACACTAATAGAAGTATCAGTAATCGTTAATCCAGATCCTACAGTTAAATAAGTTAATTTCTCTTCGCTTTCATCATAGAAAACAATTTTATCCTCACCACTATTATCATTAACACCACCAATTAGACCATTATTAACATTTAATATATTACTAGCACTAGCAGCAATACCAATTCCAGCACCATTAACCGCAGCAATAGTAAATCCAGTTGAATCTGCAGGGTCAATAGTAATATTAGAACCAGCAGTAACAGTAATGGAAGAAATTCCTGTACCACCGTCAGTTATTATAATCTTAGCATTGTTACCATCATCTGCCGCCTCTATTGTATATCCAACGGCATCAAAAGTGGATATATCTTTCCACTCTGGTGCTTCATTTATATTATCGTAAGTAAGAACATAATTACCTGCATTAGGTTCTGCAAGGAATACCGTACTTCCAGGACCATCTTGATATGGTATACTTCCTGCTGCACCATTTGCAAGATTGTTAGCAGTTTCTGCTATTCCTGCAGATAATTCTCCTACATTTACCCAAGATGGTGCTGAATTTTCATTATACTGTAGTAATTGACCACTTGTAGTTCCATTAGGAATAAACTGTGTCGTATCAGCAGCACTTTGATAAGGAATTTGATATGCTTGACCACCCTTCAGGTTAGTTGCTATACCTGCAGTATCTGCATATCCTGCTTTACCTACAGTAGCATTATCAAAATCAATATTTACATTGGATGCTGCTGTTATTCTACCTTTAGTATCAAAAGTAACGACACCAACTTTAGTTGAAGAACCAACAGTTCCTGCAACAAGATTTGGTATAGATGCTAATGTTGCTGCAGCAGTTACATCTTCATGACCTTTAAAGTTAACATTCCATGAAATATCACCTGTTGCTTCTATGTTTCTTGAGTTTGTTAATGAATTGGCAGTAGCAACAGTTGCAATACCAAAATCAATACTAGTACTTGTTACTCCAGTAACTCTTCCTTTATCATCTAACTCTAAGGATATTAATTTATTTTCTCCACCATAATCTCCTGCTCCAGGACCAACGTCTTTTAATGTAAGAGCAAATCCTACATTTTCAGTTCCATCAAAGGTTTTTCCAATAGCAATAATATCATCATTAGTACCTTCACCTAAAGTAAATGTTCTAGGTGTTGTTAACTTATTTGCTTTATCTACAGTAGCATTACCAAAATCAATATTTACTTCAGATGCTGATGTTACTCTGCCTTTACTATCAACAGTAAATGTTCCAACTTTAGTTTCAGAACCATAAGTACCTTGTGTTACACCAGTAGTTGTTAATGTAAGAGCAAATCCTACGTTAGAAGTTCCATCAAAAGTTTTTCCTACTGCAACAATATCATCATTAGTACCTTCACCTAAAGTAAATGTTCTAGGTGTTGTTAACTTATTTGCAGTATCAGCAGTTCCTTGAAACTGACCATTGAATGTGCTTGCATAAACATTATTCCATCTCTTAGTAGGAGATCCTAAATTATAAGTAACATCAATATTGGGAATTGCATTACCTTTAACTTCCAATGCTTCTGTTGGATTAGCAGTTCCAATACCAACAGAAGCAGTGTGACTACCTTGATCTAATACAACTAGGTCTCTGTATATTTCGGTACCATATAATGTTGTAATTAACCTGTGATAACCCTGAAAGAAAAATTCTGTGTTACCACCAGCACGATATTTCGCCAGAGGTCTCCAATTATTATCATAAAAGTTAAGCGCACCATTTTGACTTCCACCACCATTTGTCTTTAAGATTAAAGGACCTTCACCTGTCTCCTCAATTATACTTGCCCCTCCATTTGCAACTGTTATACCAGTTCCTACTGTACCTTGTCCTGTAGCTCCCTTTTGCTCTTCTGGTTGCCCTAAATCTGCTGTATGATATATTTGTAAATCATTTGCTCCTTCTGGACTATCACCAAAGTTGATTTTTTCATCATCACCAAGGAATAATGCATTAAATGTTCCTTCATCTGCTGTTAAATCATCAAAAACAAGGTCATCCTGAACATATAAATCACCACCAACATAAAGGTCCCCACCAGTGGTTGTGATACCACCTGCACCAGCAAGTGTTACTGCGACACCAATAGAAGGTCCAGTGAATGATACTGCACCACCAACATTTAAATTATTCTCAATACCAACACCACCATTAACGACTAGAGCACCAGTATCTTTATCATCAGATTCAGTAGTTGAATTTATATAAACATCATCATTGGATTGTATAATACCATCATCAGACTGTAAAACTAAGTTATCACCATCTCCAGTAGATCTGATGATATTAGAAGTAATTCTTACCTCACCAATATCGGCAAATGAAGTTGCTGTAAGAATACCCGAAACTTTTAAACTTTCATTAAATGTACCAGTATTTGCTGTTAAGTTATCAAAAACTAAATCATCTTTAATGTATAAATCACCACCAATATAGGCATCTCCACCAGTTGTTGTAATACCACCTGCGCTAGCAAGTATTACATCTTGACCTAAACCATCACCAATTACATTTAATGTTCCTGTAGCGTCAACTTTTAATTCATTACTAAAAGTTGCTATACCAGATACGCCTAAATTATCAAGTTCAGTATGACCATCTACATCTAAATCTTTTTTAGCTTCAATATTATTATCAAAAGTTGCAATTCCTGCAACATATAGTTCATCTAAATCCGCTAAACCATCTACTGTTAGTTTTTGATCAACATCCAAATTCTTTTCAAATGTTGAGTTTTCAGTTGCAGTTAAACTGTCAACAAAAACTCCACCACTGAAGGTAGATACTCCAAGAACATCAAGTAATTGTGTTGGAACTGTACTTCCTATTCCGACACGATTATTATTAAAATCATAATAAAAATTATCAGCACCATCTACAAGACCAGCAGCACTATGAAACTGAATTTGACCTATGGTTCCACCAGCACCAGAAATAATTGATTGTGGTCTAATCCATATAAGATCACCTACTTCTGACTTAACTAATAGATCTCCAGGAGTGCCTGGTTGATTTGTAGAATCATAAATCGTTCCTGTGATTCTAAAATCACCATCTAAATGCAATTCTTGAGTAGGAATTGTAGTTCCAATACCCACCAATCCACCTAGAGTGGTTGTAATTACTGTTCCACCAGTGCCTACAGTAATCCTATCTCCAGCAGTAAATAATCCACCATCAAAAGTAAATCTACTATCTGTAGCAAAATCATCATTATTTTTAAATAATACAGAATTATTATTTCCTGGAGGTGCAACTGTGATTGTTACTGCAACGCCTGGTTGTGGTAATTTAATCCCTTCTGCAACAATTGCATTACCTTCAAAATTTAGTTGTGTTGTGCTACTTAAACCTCCAACAAGTCCGTCTTCATCAAATACACTAATAGATCCAGGAATAATACCACCCTGATTTGGAATCCAAAATCTTTCTCCAGGTCTGTCAATAAGACTAACAACAATATATTGTTGTCCTGGTGGTATGTTTGTAGAACCTTGAACAGTGGGAGTATCTCCAAGATTTGGTTCTGCATCACCTGGAGACAAATATCTATACCTATCGGAAGTTAATCCCGATTGTGGAGTTTTTTTATAGCGACCTGAAATATATTTGGACATTTCTTATCAAGTAGTACTGTTTTCTAAGATACTCATGATTAATTCCATTTGTAATGGAGCCACATTACCTCCACTTGGAGAGGCACCTACATTTACCGTAATTGTATTAATAGTAACTGAAGTGATTGTTAAATTAGATCCAGATGCAGGATCTGTTGGTCTGGGATATGGATGATTTGTCAAATAATTATCCATACTACATCTAAAAGTTATCCCATAATCTGCTATACTTATTGTATTTCCATTGGATAGTCCATGTCCCACGATTTTTAATGTTAAAACTCCTGTAGCACCATCATAGGTTGCATTTGTCGGAGTAAATGGTCCCCCACTACCAGAAATTACAGTGACAGAATCTGTTACAGCACTAATAAATCTATGTTCAGCAGGTACATATGTGTGAGGAATGTCAACTATTCCTGCGTCAATAGTAAATGTTTTTGATGTTCCTACGTTATCTACAATACTATCAACGATAAAACTTCTTTGTGGTTCTGGAAAAACACTTGTAGTTATACCTCCAATATAACCTCCACAATCAAAAATAATATTACTTAAGGTTACTTCATCATCAACATCAAATCCATGAGAATTTATTGTAGTTACAGTTGCTATTCCAGTTATACTACTATATCCAACATTCGTAATTGTTGTTATTCCTGATTGAATTCCATTAATAACAATAGAATCTTTTATTCTTGCATCTCTTTGAAGAACTAATCTACCATCAACTATCACTAAAGCATCATTAGGTGGAATTTCACCATTCTTTATAACTCTAATATTTCTAGTATTGCCCTTTGTTTTGATCGCTTGACTTTCTCTCCTATGTGTAAAAGTCATTGTTGGGTATGTATTTATCCCAACATTAGATACTGAAGCATATAAAATAATTGAAGAAACTCCTGTAGGTGCAGTATAAACTGTCTGCTCTCCAGGAGAAACTGGAACAGCAATAGTGATGAACTTATTAAGTGGTGCAATTGCCATATTATCTCAACGCAAGTATAAGTGGTGTAACCTCTGCCTGTATTGCCTTACTAAAATCTCTTCCTCTAACTGTAGATGTAGTTTGATCAACTTGAATTCCCGCACCAATATCAAAATTTCCTTTTTGATCTGTTGAAGTGAATGGAATTTGTGCCCCCTTACTAACAACAACCTCATTCTCTTTTATTGGAATAGAACCTTGGAAAGGTAGTGATGTATTTATACTGGTACCCGAACCGACGTATTCAAAAGAATGTGAACTGGTTAGAATACGACTAATTCTTTGCAAGGTAAAAGGATCATTCTCAAACAGTTCATAAGGAACAAATTCATTAAACGTCATTGTGGTTATTCCAGATATATTCTCTGTTGCCTCAGAGATTGTAAAATAAATTGGTTCCATAACTGCAGTTGCAAGTCCAATGTTACCATCTATATCTACCACAATATTTTGTGTGGATAGATAGTTTCTTCCAGAATTGATAACATCAATTTCAGTTAAAATTCCATTTTCATCAACAGTAGCACTTGCCTCTGCAATAATACCTTGTGGTCCCTTTGGATCAAGAGTTCCATCAAAATCTCTAATAATAACTGATGGTGGAGATGTAGGAGAAAATCCTCCTTGAGAACCAATAACTGAAATACTTGAAAGTTCTTGAAGCGGAGAATCAATTCTTCCTGTACCCTCCGCGTCGGGATAATTTCCTAAATCAATTTTAAAGTATAATGCTTGCCCATCAAATGGTCTTCTGTTTTCGTTATTTAAATCATTAACTTCCTTACCAACAACTACATCAGAATTATCTCCAGGAATAACGCCAGCATTTACTTTACCTGTAAATTGTGTTGAACCAAGACCAACGGCAACTAATCCAAAATTACCAAATGATGAGTTGGAATTTGTAAGGTCACATTGTGCTCCAGTATCGGCGTAGATTGCAATATCATTATTAATTGTAAAGATAGAAACTAACTGAGCATATGCATTGTTGGTCAAAGATACTCCAATCCCCGCTTCATTATACTGAGTAAAGGAATCGCAGACCATTGATTTTAAGTCTGCACCAGGATCTGATAATGATATTGCATCACTTCCATCAATTCTCATACCAATACTTTCTGTCATGAAGTTGGTACAGTTGCGAATATATGGAGACCTCCATCTTTGTGTTGGACCTTCGTCTGCTGGTCCAGCAACAGTATATCCACTATTTGCAGTCACTCCAGTTATTGGGAATGCAACTGCACCCGCACCAGTGTGAGTAACACCAACAGTTTCACCAGCAAAGTTTAAATTTTCAATGAGACATCCTCTTCTAACCCAAAAGACATCTAAATTTGTATTTTGTGGTTCAATAGTAACCAGTCTTAAATCCTCACCTGTAATTGATACATCTCTTTGAAGACCAATTGGATTATTCTCAACATATCTTCCAGGACGAATCTTAATTGTATCTCCAGGTTGAGATATTGCTGCTGCGCCACCAACCGTTGCTTTAGCATCACCTTCTAATAATCCACTATTTGTATCATCACCACTTTTTGAAACCCAAATAGTTTTCTTTGTTTCAACACCCGATGGTCTCCAAGATACACCAGCACCAACAGATGATAAACGATAATCTTTCCCATCAACTCCAGTTTGTTGATTTATATCAATTATTGAATTCTCAAGTTCTAATGTATTTTCTAACTTAGTCTCTTGACCAACAAAAAGTTTCTTTCCGATAGCAACACCACCAACTACTTGTAGTGCTGCCGCAGCATTGGATGCAGTTGCATCAGTAGTAGATTCTACTTTAGTATCACTGCCAACAAAAAGTTTCTCACCAATAGCAGCGCCACCAACGACTTGTAATGCTGCTGTAGTATTTGATGCAGTTGCACCAGTGGTAGATTCTACTTTAGTATCACTGCCAACAAAGAGTTTTTCACCAATTGCAACACCACCAACGACTTGTAATGCTGCAGCAGCATTTGATGCAGTTGCACCAGTGGTAGATTCTACCTTAGTATCATTACCAACAAAAAGTTTCTCACCAATTGCGGCACCGCCAACGACTTGTAATGCTGCTGTAGTATTTGATGCAGTTGCACCAGTACTAGATTCTACCTTAGTATCATTACCGACAAAGAGTTTTTCACCAATTGCAGCGCCACCAACAACTTGCAATGCTGCTACAGCATTAGATGCAGTTGCACCAGTACTAGATTCTACTTTAGTATCATTACCGACAAAGAGTTTTTTAACAATTCCAACACCACCATCTACATGAACAGATCCATTCGCTGAACTTGTAGCATCAAATGGGTCATTAAATGTTGCTAATCCATCAACATTTAAAGTTCCGTTTACATCTAAATCAAACTGTGGATTACTTTGTTTGACTCCAACTCTAGTATCTCTATAAATTGGTGCATCATCACCAGAACCATTAAATCCCCAGAGATCATTAGTGAATATGGTTGCAAGTCCAGTAACTGTCTGTGGATCTCTAGCAGTCGGAACAAGAGTATCAGTTCCTTTTCCAAGACTATTTTTTTGTACAAAATTTAAAATTGAGAATGATTGTCCAGCACCAACAACACCACCTTGACCTGGAATTGGTACATAAACACCCTCATCTTGTAGGAAAATACCTTCTTGGAAAGCAGGTTCAAGGCTTACCCAAGTTATACCATTTTCATCCTTACTTAAGAAATCACCAGAAAAACCTCTTAAATTTCTAGAGTCATAAATTTCTTCCTGAATAGAAACACTTCCATTAATATCTAACTTTATTGAACCATCATTAGCAAAATCTGCTGGAGTTGTTGTTCCAATACCAACTACTCCCTGATCAGTAACTACAATACTATTATCTCCAGAAAGAATCTGAACTTTCTCTACTGGTGCTGTTGTTCCTATACCAACCTTATCTGTTCTAGTATCTGCTGTGAATAATGTTCCACCTATACCAACATCAAAACTTCTTTTTACTAAAAGATCTTCGGTGATAGTAAGTCCAGCAACATCAAGTTTTAATTGTTCATCATCAGTTAAATTTACAGGATTTGTGGTTCCTATACCAACAGTACCTAGACCAGTAACTACAAAACTATTATCTCCAGATAATATTTGAAATTTCTCTACTGGTGCTGTTGTTCCTATACCAACTGTTTCTGTAGTAGCATCTGCTGTAAGTACAGTTCCACCTACACCAACATCAAGTCTATTTTTTACTAAAAGATTCTTAACGTCAAAAAGACCTTTAACAATTAGATCTTTTTCAATAATTACATCTTCTTCAAATATTGCACCACCCTTTGCCTGAATCTCATCATAAAAATATACTTTAGCAGCAAAAGTATGCTCAAAATTGGTTTTTCCAAAATTAAAATCCATTTTTAGAGATTTTTGAGTATGTTTTCTAATGTTTTATTCAATTCTTCAACTGCTTTTCCTTGGACAGCAGCAACACCTGGAACTGCAGGAACACCTGGAATTCCAGGAACACCAGATATACCAAATCCACCAGCAAAATCGGATGCCTTTTTAGCAATATCATAAGCTGCTAATCCTGAATATACCTCAGTAAGGAAAGTAAGAGGAGTTTCTGTTGCGATAGCATTAGGACCATAAGAGTGTGGAGCATCGCAATATGCTTCTTTTGCTACCAAATCAATCTTTCTACCAATATCAGCAGTAAGATTACCACCTGCTTTCATTACAATATCTTGTTTTGCTTCTAAAATTATATTATTTCCATTAATTCTAACGTCACCATTTTGCATTGCACTAATAATAACGCTTCCTTTCATTCCACTGATGACTACATCAACACCACCACGATCATTATTCTTACCACCACCACCAACGATTTCAATGGTTTGATCATTGTAGATATGATAAACACCCGCTTGATTCATACCAGAAAGTGAAATATCTCCACTGTCAGTGTGAGCATAATGCTCATATACACCAGCACCAAGAAATCCATTCGTAGGATTATTTACATCAACCCTATATTCGGGTGTGTATGATATTACCTTTCGTCTAGCCCAGTTATTTGACATGTATTAATCCTCCTACAATATTTAGTAACCTCCACTATATCCGCCGCTTCCAGAACTTGAAGATGGTGGAGATGAGGGGGGTGATGTAGAACTAGAAGTAGGATTAGGAGTAGAAGTTGGGTTTGACCCACTAGTACTAGATATAGTAGGTTGTATTGTTTGTTGTTGTGGTGTTGACGTTTGTGTGTTTATCTGGGTAGTAGTAGTAGTGCTTACTGATGTGGTTGTAGATCCAAAACTTTCTGCCTGAGTATCATAGATATACTGATGAGGAATTGATATATGTTTAGAACCAACCATCTTTCTTCCAGTTGAAGGATGTAAATGAAATGGTCCATAATAAGGTTCGCCATTAACATATCCGACAATATCATCATCTTTAGAGATACAATCAATAACTTGCTTGACTTCACCCTGAAACTCTTCAGGTCTTACTCTAAGTCTAGGTCTTAATATAGCACCAGATCCTATTGTAGAATTGATAGAAAATTCAATGGCGTCAATAATTGATGGGAATTTTAGTTCACCATTTACCGATATTCTATTTACTTTGATGATACTTCCAATTGGATCTACATTAATAGTATATTCATTACCATAATTATCAGTTACAGTATCATCAGAATCGTATCCAGAACCACCATCAATAATAATTGGACCTCTCTCATCATCAGGAATATAATCTTCTACATTCTCTGAAGGTGTATAGTCTTGACCATCAGTAACAATGTAAATGTCTGTAATCTGCCCATATGTTGGAGAATCTGAGTCATAATCAATTTTAGATCTGGCAGTAGCACCAAATCCTTTTCCACATTCATCAACAATCTCAACAAATGGTGGGAATGTATATCCACCACCACCATTTACAAGATCAATACCAATCATACTTCCAGTCAAACCTCTACCACCTTCAGCAATCTGAAGGATAGCATTAGCAACTCCGCCAGAACCTTTTCCTCCACCAAACAACTTAATTTTCGTTCCACCACATCCACCAAGTTCTGGAGGACCAGCATAACAATTTCCAAGAACACTCTCAAATCCAGGAGCAGAGACACTTGGATTAGCAAAGTCAAATAGACCAAGAGAACCAACATCTCCAGCAATATCTTGAATTGCTTGAAGAGGTGCTTCTGCAAGTGCTTTTGCTTCGTTAGCAACTGCTAGGATTTGTTCTACAGGAACACCAGTCTTATCACTACTACCCTTTCCAATTACCCATTCATCAGAACCCATATCAAACTCAGGAGCAACTTCATTACATCCAAGTTTACTTGCAAGTCCTAAAATTGCATTAGCAGTGCTACCAAGGAATCCTGCTACAGAGAAACCTTGCGTTATTTTCTCAAGAGCACCCATAAATGGTCCTAAGAAACTGGAAACTCCACCAATAATATGATTCATTAAAGCACCAACAACTTGATCACCAATACACTCAACAAAATTGAATACATTATCTGCTACATTTGTTAAAACACCTCTAATAGTATCTGCAATACCATTGATAACGTTGTTAGCTATACAAGGAATAGCATCAGATAATTCTTTTACTGGTGAAATTAACACTGCTTGTGCTATAGTTCCAGAAATATCTGCTGCTGGAGGACTTCCTGTTGCAGCAAGAACCGTATTATATACCTCATCATACAATAATTGTAATCCTTCATTCAATACTGGAGTAATTGTTTTGGTGAGATTCTTAGTCATATCACCAACAAGTTTCATAGCACCCTTCTGGATACTGGCAGTCACACTTTCAATCTCACGCATAACAAACTGTCTAGCATTACCGACAGCATCCTTTACATTAGCAGTAATAGATTGAACTTTACTAACAAAATTACCAACTTCTGTTTTTATTCTACGAATAGTACTATCTTCTTCTTTTGATGCTGCTTGTACTTTTTGACCAATAGCAGGAGAAGCAGACCTTAGTGCAGTCTCGGTATTTTCATTCTGACCCGTTGCTTCTCCTACTTTATCAGCAGTTTTCTTATCAGTTGCAACAGGAGAAACCTGAGATAAAGAGCTCTGTTCATTTGACTGACTATTTGCAACGATACCGCCATCGTTTTTTACTTTCTCAGTATTACCTGTAAAAGGAACAAAAGGTGAAACATAATCAGAAGTTGGAACCTGAGAAGTTCTTCCAAAGACACCCATAATAACAGGAACTTGTCCATTATCACCGTCAAGGAAGAATCCAAATACAGTATCACCAGGAGCAATAGAAACCGATGTTGCTCTATTTTGAGCACCAGAACCATCAGTAGTTCCCATTAATATAGTTGCCCAGGGCAAATCTTTATTAGGAAGTTCTACAAGACTATATGGATGATAACCAAGAATACGAACTTTAATGCGATTACCCCATCCACCGCCGTTCTGCTGAAGATCGTAATCTTTACCTTCAGGAGGAATTTGTCCCACCCACCAGCGGAATCCATCCCGCCCCATAAAATTAGTTTTTAGAAATGACTCCTCTAACATTACTTTTCCTTATTATTTGTACTAAATTGACCGAAAGTATCTCTAACTAATTTTGCAGAGGTGTATGATCCTTTAGAGTCAAAATGATGACATAACTCTTTAATCATATATAGACCACTTTGCTCTTGATCATACTCCTTCTCTTTTTGAGTTGTTGTAGCAGGGAATAAACACTCAATAATATTACCTGCTTCTAAATCAGTATTACAAGCAACGGTAACAGTTAAAGTTTGTGTGAATAGTGTATTGTACCTCATCAATGATTGAGATTGGAATTCAAGAGCATCAGCATTTTTTTCAGTTGATACTCCAACTTCAACAGTTCCTAAATCAACAATACCAGTCATCATTCTGGTAGGTACATCACCAAGAGATTTATCAGGATCATCAATAAACTTTGGAAGTTCTATCTTACCACCAAGATTTCTTGACTTATCAACATAATCACTTACTCTAAATTTACCCTTATCCGGACCAGTAAACGTAAAGTTTAGTGGATTAAAGTATGATCTAAAACTGGAATATGCACCAAGACGAAGTTTCTCAAGCATATTTTGGTTTCTATTCGTCACATAATTAATAATCTGGAAATCTTGTGCTTCTTTATTAGGATTTACAACATCAGTAGCATTATATGTTACTTTCTTTTCTTGGGAGATAAGTTTATCTAAAGACTTAAACTTATATCCACTTTGAGTTTCATAAAAACAATAACCAGCAGTTCCGTTTCCTTCAACTTCTGGAACACCTTTTGATGCTAACCATGTCAATACAGTGAAGGGTTTTCTCATATTACCAATGAACCCATACTTGTTCATTGTTTTATCTACTTCTACAGTCTTTGGAGTTCTTAAGTAATCCTTGATAATCTTCTCAGCAGAAACAGAGATTGGAGAAGATGTTGGAAACTTTACAGGAACTCTGGCGGTTTCATTAGTGATTGCTTCCCTTGAACAAAGATTAAGTACAAATGATTCTGATTGATTATTGCTAATCACATTTGTAATACTAGAGACATAAAAGTATTGATTTCTATCTGAGAAATCTAGTTTATCTTTAATCTTTATGGATACTCGCTCACCACCTCTCAAAGGTAATCCCTGGTATATACCTTTTCCATTGACAGTATTACCAGTATTGGTAATTACAATCTTTAAGGTTATTGTTGGTGAGAAAATATCTTCATAATAATCAATTGATTGAACACCAAGTCTTAGATCAACACTAGTTGACCCATCATTAGATTCAATAATTATTTCTTCATAAATTGAAGGATCGGACAGAGACATTATACGTACTCTAACTCTCTAAGAAGTGCTTTTGTTATGAAACTATTTAACGTAGTTCCTGTGGGAATACTTAAATCTGATCCTCCTTTTGATCTTTGTGGTGGAGTTGGTGCTGAACCACCACCAGTTGGAATTGGAACGGTAATAACCTGACCTTTCTTATCAGGTGTTACGCCCTTAGCAATATTACTTCTATTTCCCATTCCTTCAACGTCAAGTGAAGTTCCACCTTTTCCACTAATTGTAGGAACATCATCAACTTTATTATCCATTTGAACTCTAGACAAACGAATCAAAGAAACATAAGGTGCTGGAACCATATCAGGTGTTCCTGATACCCACGCTACGCTATTTGCTTCTAAGTGAATATGTGGTCCAGTAGACCTTCCTGTACTACCAGTGATTGCAAATGAAGTTCCTGCAGGAACAGTTTCTCCTGCCTTTCTAATAATAATCTTACTATTATGTGCAAATCTAAGGTGAACACCACGAGAAGGAACGTGCAAATCAACTACATATCCATATCCTTTATCATAAGTAGATCCATCCACAACAGCATCTTCTGTTAATGAAATGTATAATCCTGCAGCACAAGCAATATCAATACCTTTATGAGGAGCATTTCTAAAACTCTCCTGTGCTCCCATAGTTGATGTTATAATCGCATTCTCTCCAAGAATGTTGCTAACATCATCATTAACTCTATATCTAGTACTCTGATCAACCTGAGTTATCTCTGGTTCAGATTTTAATGCTTGTAAAGCATTAGTTGCTGCTTTTTTAGCGGATAGCATGTAATCCCTATACTTACCAGACTTATAAACAGACCAAGCACCATATCCTTGAAGTTCATATATTTTATATGCTGCCTTAGCATTTGTAATAGGATTAAGTAATTCCTCATTAGATTTAATACCAAATAATTTTCTTCTCTCGGGACCCATGTCCCCTAACATATTGATCTGCCATAAACCGTAAGACAGATCACCAGTATTTGGATTATTATTTAAAGCACCACTATCACCTGACGATTCCGCCATAGCGATAGCGGTCATTGTAGCAATTTTGTCTTCTGGAAAACCTGCTGCCTTAGCAGCTCTAGCAATTTGTTCCTGATTTAATGTTCCTTCAGTTGGAATATTATTGTCAGTCTGATCAGTTTTAGTTCCGTCAGCAGATCCTTTTTTCTTTCCAGTCTCAATTCCTAGCAATTTTTTTATGTTATCGCTAATATAATCAAAAAGATTAAAAGTTCTAAAGTCTTGAATCATTTTTCTGAAATCTTGCTCAAATCTCCGAACTCCATTTGTGATCTTATCTGATGCTTTATCAATTTCAATCTTTTGACCAAATAAATCAAAACTCATCAGTCTAGTAGCAATATCACCAAGATTGGAAGTAAATCCAACAAAGAAATTTTGTACACCTTCAAACCAATTCTTAAGAATACCTGCTGCTTGTTGTATTCTTGTGATTAAGTCTTGAACTGCATCAATAATAACTGGAAGGTTAGTAACAATCCATCCTACTAAAATTGTTCCAAGGAAGTCCATAATTCTTCCAAGGAATCCTTTAGTGCTACTTCCAATGACTTTAGATGTTCTTCTTAAAATTCCTCCAACTCTACCTGCTTCAATTAAATCTTCCTGCTCTCTTCTCCTAACCGCCTCTCTTCGTTTTCCAAATAGTTGACGCCTTCTCAATATGGCATCTTTTTTTAACTTATTACCATCATTTAAATTGCGTATAATAGTGGATGAAGTGCTATTAGCAGCACGAAGACTGGTACCAAAAGCGTTGATGGAACTTTGAATTCCTTCAATGCTGCCGCTATTTTTAAGTAGTGATGTTTTTATCTTCGCCATCAGACCCCTACCACATTATAGTTGGACATAGCACCAAAGGTGTACATATTATCATCATTACTGGTAGAATACATCTCAACACCACCAATTGGTCCACTAGAAACAGGTGCTGGTTGAGATGGTGTCCCACCACCAGCAGAAACAGGCATTGGAACAACAGTTACACCAGGTTCTTCTGGTGGTTTAGAAACTCTTTTTGCTATATCTTTCCTTGCAGATGTTGAAGAAAGCATTCCAGGTGGAAGTTCTCCATACTTACCAATATACTGTTCCTGTCTAATGTATTCTAAAGTTTCTGGATCTGTTACCTTTTTACCTACTGGATCTTTTTCAGAACCCATTGGTTTTGATAAGTCAATTTCACCAAAACCCATATCAAATGTGGTTTTGGTTTCAGTCTGCATTTTTCTCTTTGTTGCAGGGCGATCAGATTTTGAGTCATCTCCACCCATTGCCTTAATAATACTTTCAGCAGTGTTAAATGATCCTTTGATAGACTCAATAGATTTTAGAGTATCTCCACCAACATTATCCTCATCACCAATGACTTCTCCAGGATTTGGGAACTCATCCGGAAGGTCCCACCATTGATTCTTAGTCTCTGGTTGTTCTATATTGTCTTGATTACCATTAGATCCTTCAGTGCTTCCAGCACCAACTTTAGGAGGTGGATCATCTCCTTCTACATTACTTATAGGAGGATCATTATTTCCGTCTCCTCCATTGGGATCTGCTGGTTTAAATGGTGATGGAAGACCAAGTTTTTCCGATAAGTAATTTGCTGCTGCTTTAGCAGCATCAATAATAAATCCCAACAACTGTTGTCCAGGTTTTGTAAGCAATCCAACTGCCGCAACTGCTAATAGTTTTACACCAAGAACTGAGAATGTTCCTAGGATAACACCGATTGCTAATTTTATTCCAACAAATATCCCAGCAATAATAGCAAGATTTTTAAGAACATTATTTCTAATTTCTTTTAACTTATCTCCATTTCCTTCACTCAATGCTTTCAAAGTCTGAACACCCTGATTCAATAACCATCCACCAAGAATTGATATAAAGAAATCTCCAAGTCTTCCAAGTGTGAATTGTGCTTTATTTGCAATCTTCTGTGCAGGTGCTAATGCTGCTGATTGTATCCTTTTCTCAATTAAACTTTCTTTTCCTTCTCTAAGTTTTTGTTGTGCTAATTTATTTTCTAACTCAATAGCCTGATTATCTTGCCTTTGTTGAAGTGCCTGTGATGTAGCAAGATTTGTAGCAATAACAGTAAGAGAACCTACTAAAGACTGCATTTGTGCAGTCATATTTTGTATTTGTGATGATACAATACCAAGTTGTAATGAATTCTTGGTGATAAGTGCTTTAGATTCAGCAGCATCCTCCGCAGCGGCAGGAGCAACCGCTCTGCCTGTATAAGCAGCGGCAGACATTCTTGGTCCTCTACCAAATATTGGGGAAATCTCAACCATTCTGCTGTTGTGCCTTTAGGTTTTCTTCTTCAATATACTGTTGGAGGAAAGCACGGTAAATTTCTTTCTCCCAAGGTATCATATTTTCTAGTTCTGTCAAGCTATATTTATGATGTTGCATCAAGGCAAAATTAATTCGGAAGTATGACTCAAGATCAGTATGAGCCATACTCACCCGAAAAAACTTGCTAATCCCTCAAGTACAATCTCATTATCTACTCCCGTATTAGGATTCTTGACTACAACAGTATGAGAAAGTTTAGGCATTGTAGCAAAGAAAGTTTCAATCTCTTTGAATTGTTTAGAGTTTAATTGTTCAATAAACTCTTTCAGTTCTTTTTCAGTACAGTCTGCAGCAGACCATGACTCTTCTTCATTATAAATCTGCTCAATGCAAGACATAATGATACCAAAAGTATCTTCAACACCGGCATCAGCAACGACGAAGTTGTTATGAATAAACTCATTCATTGAAGGATATCTCATCCTGAGAATCAATTGATCATCAAGTTTAATATCTCTTGAATGTTCTTCATCATGTTGAATTTGAATAGAATCCAAATCAATTACAGTAGGAACTTTTGTAGTTCCATCATCAGGACAAGTTACAAGAACTTCCACTTCTTCACCAACAGACTTACCACGAATGTTGAGGAACAAATATTCAATATCAAAAGTAGAAAGTTGTTCTACTTTGACTCCGCGAGTGATAATGCAGTTCTTAATTACATCTTTAACTGCACCAGCAATTTGTTTTGTATCTTCGCTTTCCATAGCGATGATCAAAACCTTTTCTTCTTTAACTAAAAATGGTCTATACTTAATTTTCTTCTTAGTAGAAGGTATCACCAACTCATAAGTTGGTGTAGCAATCTTTGGTAAAGGCATTACAATTCATGCACATCAGTAAAATTATTTAGTAGCGTTATCCACGACCTCTAGAATCAGCATCACTGGTAGAAGTAAACTGAGCATTATTAATTTGTGCCCTATTTAATGTAGTAGATGCTGGGTCAATATTGAATAGATTTGAGTAATCACCACTAGCAGCAAAATTAGGACTAAATCCAAGGTCATTAGTATTCAGGAAGGTATTATCATTCAAATTTATACCATATACACTATTCTGTGCAGAACCAAAAATTGAATTGGAACTTTGCTCTTGATTGTTATCATCTCCAATATATTCATTGATTGAACGAGACTGTCCAGAATAATATCTATCATAATTAAATGACGCAGATGCCTTTAACAATGTAGAGCCTTCATAAGATACTGGTGTTGCATTCAATGCAATTGGGAATAATCCAAAGAATCTATACTCAATATATCTTTTATAATCTCTTTCAAATTTTATAATTCTAGTTTCATCACACTTATACTCACTCGGATATCTCATTCTAAAATGATATCCATCACGTAAAGGATTGACTCCTAAACCAGTTTCAGCACCACTAGAAATAAACTCCATCCAGTGTTCAACAAACTTTAAAGATCTATATGAGTTATCAACATAGAACTCCATATCCATTTGGACAAAAGTTCTAGTGTGTGCAAACTTCTCAGCAACACCAGTGAAGTTACCGATAACATCTGCGGTTGCAAGACCACTACCAGGAAGTGATGCTCTATTGCAAAGGAGACTAAGATTATCAGTAATAAATCTAGCATCCATACCCCTATCACGAAGATGAGTTCTTAAAGTTCCACTCAATCCACCAAATTGAACAACAAAATGAGAACTCTGTGCAACTTCTGTTAATGTTGGTTTTATCTGCGATATCTTTTTCGGAAATGGTCTAGGCACTCTAAATACTCTTAGGTGATTGTTTAGTTATTTAGATGTCATATAAGGGGTTTTACGATACAGACAACGTATCTAAATTTCTTGGACTTCCGTCCATTGGAAAAGTTTGGATTGATACTTCTGAAGATGAGGAAGTAAAAGGTTATGGAATGATTCATAACCGCCCACACACTGAAGAAGCAAAGCGTAAGATGCGTGAAACTGGGAAACCGAGTTTACATAAAGGAGGAACTATAATATCTCCCACAGGTGAAATTGTAAAATTCTCTTGCCTAAGTCATTTCTGCAAAGAAAATAAATTATCATCAGGGCACGTAAGTGAACTGCTGAATGGTAAAAGAAATACTGTTAAGGGGTGGAAGCGTGGATAGACATTACAATAAAAGTAAATATAAACCACAATACCCCAATAAGTATAAGGGCGATCCAACTAATATTATTTGTCGCTCATCTTGGGAAAGAAAATTTGCTCGCTACTGTGACCTGAACGAAAATATATTAGAATGGCAGTCTGAAGAGTTCTGCATTCCATATCGTTCACCTGTTGATAATAAAATTCACAGATACTTTCCCGACTTTTATATTAAATATAAAGATACTAGTGGACGAATCAAACGCTCATTGATTGAAGTTAAACCATTAAGTCAGTGTAGTCCACCAAAAAAACCACAACGACAAACAAAAAGGTATCTCAACGAGGCATACGAATATGCTAAAAATCAAGCAAAGTGGGAAGCGGCAAAAGAATATTGTGATGATCGTATGTGGGAATTTAAAGTATTAACCGAAAAAGAATTAGGTATCAAATAATGGCGAAACGACCAACAGATACAGATACTAATGTAAACAGAATCCGTTCTGTTGTGGACAATATGACTGGTCTAGCAGACCCAGACGATAGGATGATTGAAGTTCTTGAACTACTAACACCAACTCCAGTGAGATCTGTGCAACCTGGAAAATTGTATCTGTTCATCTATAACGCCAAGACTCCAAACATCACATTCGATCAAAACCCATTTATAGCAGTTACAGATGTGTTCCAGTGGGGATTTCGTGGATTCAGTGCTCACTGGAGAGAACCAAGACAATATACCTGGAGTGAGGTAGGAACTGATGT
>Ga0181369_1000087_pt1 | contig 24459 bp, 19 predicted proteins | sample LowvirmetaG_8_FD_130088 | JGI IMG/M metagenome (GOLD analysis project Ga0181369, IMG submission 130088) | Marine viral communities from the Subarctic Pacific Ocean - Lowphox_04 viral metaG | ecosystem: Environmental > Aquatic > Marine > Oceanic | place: Subarctic Pacific Ocean | collected... | reverse complement strand
GAGAAATGGTATAGCATTAGCTACAATTAATCAGGAAGCTACATAATGTCAATGATATCAGCATTTTTTAGCACAACAGCTAAAGCAGAATCATCCCCAGGTGAAAATATCGTTACTGATGGTTTAATATTCAGAGTTGATGCAGGAGATGAAAATAGCTATCCAGGTTCAGGTACTACTTGGACTGATGTAATAAATGGTAATAACGGTTCAATAAATAATGGCGCAGCTTACAATTCAGCAGAAGGCGGCTACTTTGAGTTTGATGGGGTAGATGACCAAGTAGATTTTGGTCAACCATCCATCCTTGAAACCTATCCAGCTTCTTTTGATATTTGGTTCCAGTCATCTAATAAACAAGATGGAATTATAACAAAAGGTAGAACCAGAGGAAGTGCTAGTCAAAGAGATTGGGATGTATTCGGTAATGGAAGTAGTTTAATTTTTGTTGTAAGTAATGGATCAGGATATCCAGTAAATATTAGAAGTACTTATCCATCACTAAATGTATGGCATCATTTAGTTTGCTTGTGGGACGGAACAACAAATACAAATGGAGCAAAAATGTATTTAAATGGTTCTTTATTTAAACAAGGAACTGCATCTGCTACAAGTTTTGCAACATCACAAAATATCTTTGCTGGTGGTAACAGACCAGGATTTTATCTAGATGGACGCATATCTACAATTAAAATATATGACAGAGTTTTGAGTGCAGCAGAAGCCTTACAAAACTATAATGCTACAAAAGACAGATACGGATTATGAGAACCTATGTGATAGTAAATACATCAGACTTGGTAACATTGAATTATAGTCAACTACTTACAACAAGTATTGAAACAACCATACACAATGTCGACGGAGATAAAGCAATTGTGAAATATGAAGGAGATATGCCAAATACAATCAATTCTCTCAATGATAAGACTTTACATAATTATAATGAAATACTTGTTATAGTAAAAAGCGATGAATGGAAATCAGATCCTGAAGTTGAATAATATAATTGATTAATATTTCTAACTATTTATAAATAAAGTAATGGCTAAACAATTATCTAAAGTTGGAGTTACAGATGGCGCTCTTGCAACCGCTGCTCAAGTTACTCAATCTATTGACGCTCTAACAGGAGCTGATGCCTATGATCTTACACTATCAGGTTCATCAACTACTACAGGATCAATTAATATTTTAGCTTCAGCTGCATCAAATCTAACTTTAGAGGTAAATGAATCTGCTCAATTTGAATTCTTAAATGGAGCACCTAATACAGGTTCATTTATAGTTCAAACTTCCCCAGATACAGGTAAAGGTGCTTTACAATCTTATTTTGGTCAAGGAACAGGAACAGTTTTTAGTACAACTATACCTAACCAGTTATTTGGATTAAAATATATAACAGGCTCTAATGCAACAGAAGGCGAACTTTCCATGACATTTGGTAAGAGAGATTTATCTGGTTTAGGTTCACCAGCACTTAACATGAATAATTTTTATGTTGCTTATGAGCCAGGTGGAATATTTACAAATGCTCAAGGAGAATTAGAATTACATCTAGGTGAACATGACCAGGTCGGTACTGGTATAGTATTACAATATAGAGGAGGACTTACAGCATTATCTCAAACATCATCATATGCAGGGTATTTTTCATCATCAGCATTTCCAAATCAACAACTCCACACAAGACCATTTGCAATCAGTGCAACCTCAACAGTAAATGATTCTAATCCTGCATTTGTAATTAATAAAAATATTACTGGCTTAACTACATCTAATTTTAGTGTAGATTATGGAGGTAATATTAGTAGTAGTGGAGATATAACTGGTGGTACCTTATCTATATCGAGTAATCAAATTAATTTTACTAATCTTCCAACTTCTGATCCTGGAGTAGTAGGTCGTTTATATAGAGATGGAGCAACAGTAAAGGTATCAATTTAATTTTAACTATTATAAAAATTTTCTTATATTTATAATAAATTTTTTTTATGATTAAACAAGAAGTTACAAAAATCACAGATCAAGAATTAGATTCTGTTAAAAAGTTGCAAGAAGAACAATCTGTATTAATTAATAATGTAGGTAATTTTGAATATCAATCAAAATTCTTTTTAGATAAAAAAGATCATGCCTTAGAGGAATTAAAAAGTATAGATAGTAAAATTCAAAATATTTCTGAAGAGTTAAAAAAGAAATATGGAGATGTAGTTATTAACACTCAAACCGGAGAAATTATAAAAGAATAAAAAGTTTTACAAATAAATGTTTTGCCATAACAAAAGATATTTATTAATATAAATTAAAAACAAACAATGGCTGACGTACTTATATCACCTGGTGTACTAGCGAGAGAAAATGATCTATCGTTTATTCAAAATCAACCTTTAGAAGCAGGAACAGCAATTATTGGTCCCGCTGTAAAAGGACCTGTAGAAAGACCAAGACTCGTTACATCATATTCAGAATATTTAAATACCTTTGGATCTACCTTTGAAAGTGGTAGTAATCAATATACATATTTAACATCAATTGCTGCATATAATTATTTCCAACAAGGAGGTACTACACTACTAGTAACAAGAGTAACTTCCGGATCATTTACACCAGCCGTTAGCACTAAGATTGATAGTAACGCTATCACAGGAGAGATTAAAACAGGAATTAACGAATTATTAACATCGTTAAGCTCTTTCTCAGGATCAGCTGCAGGTGGTACTTTTGCAATTTCTGCTTCAGCTACATCTGGTAATGGAGCATTATTTACAGCAAGTATTACAACTGCAGTAGGTGGTACAACAGCTACTCAAATTTCATGTAGCGCAGGAACGGGATTTGTCGTCGGTGAAACAATTACTATTACATCTCAATCTCTTGGTGCAACTACTGGGGATGGTTCAGATCTAACTATTACTTTAACTTTAGATGATCTAGTAAATGCTGAACCATTTGAATTAGAAACATTATCAGAAGGTATTATACAAAATAGTACCTCCTCACAAGGCTCTAACGGTTTACTACCATCAGGTACTAAGGATAATCTTAGATATGAAATCACTGCAGCCAATTCTTCATCAGGTACATTCACAGTATTAATTAGAAGAGGGAATGATTTAACAAATGAAAAAGTTATTTTGGAGTCATTTACAAATGTAAATTTAGATCCTTTTTCTCAAGACTTTATTAGTAAAAGAATAGGTGATATTACAGAAACCTTACTTTCTGACTCAGGAGAATTTTATCTACAAGTTAGTGGATCATTTGCTAATAGATCTAAATTTGTAAGAGTTAAAAGTGTAAGTAAACTTACTCCTAACTACTTTGATAATAACGGTACGCCTAAAAATGAACTTACTAGCTCTCTACCAGTTAATCAAAGCGGATCTTTCGAGAGCGCTTCAGGAGATATTATTCCAAGTGAAAGAGCAGGAAATTATTATGAAACTATTAATTCAACGGATACACAAGGACTTATAGGATCTGATTATGATAATGCTATTAATCTTTTAAATAATAAAGATTCTTATAGATATAATCTTTTATTAACACCTGGATTATATATAGAAAGTGGTAACCATTCCAGTCAATTAACTCAAATTAGAGATAATGCAAGATCTAGAGGAGACTTTATGGCTATTCAAGATCCAGTATTTTACGGTAAGAACATTCTTGATGTAACAGGAGCAACTGTTAACTTAAATACCTCTTATGCTGCGGTTTATTGGCCATGGCTACAAACTGTAGATCCAGATTCTGCAGCCACAGTATTCGTACCAGCATCAGCAATGATGGGAGGAGTATTTGCCTTTAATGATTCAGTCGCTGAACCGTGGTTTGCTCCAGCAGGAATTAACAGAGGTTCACTACCAGGGGTAATCAGAGCAGAAAGAAGATTAACACAAGGTAATAGAGATGATCTTTATGATAATAATATTAATCCTATTGCTACCTTCCCTAACGCAGGTGTAGTAGTATTCGGACAAAAGACTACTCAGAAAAAAGCCTCAGCATTAGATAGAGTAAATGTAAGAAGATTATTAATCGCACTTAAAGGATTTATTTCTGGAGTAGCAGATAACTTAGTATTCGAACAGAATACAGTAGCTACAAGAAATAACTTCTTAGCACAAGTTAATCCTTACTTAGCTTCAGTTCAAGAAAGACAGGGATTATTTGCCTTCAAAGTAGTAATGGATGAAACAAATAATACAGCTGATGTAATCGATAGAAACCAATTAGTAGGTCAGATATTTATCCAACCAACTAGAACCGCCGAATTCATCATCTTAGATTTCAACATCTTACCTACAGGAGCTGAATTTCCAGAATAAATAAAAAATTAGTTATCGACTATTTATAATAGAACATTAAATATAGAACATGCCAGTATTAGACAGTAACGAAATATTTTTTACCGCATTTGAACCAAAACAGAAGAATAGGTTTATTATGTTCATGGACGGGTTTCCAACTTTCATGGTAAAGAAAGTAGGGGAGATCAAGGTAGAAAATGGTGAGGTGACTTTGAATCACATTAATGTATATCGTAAAATTAAAGGAATGACTAAATGGTCAGATATCGGTATTACATTATATGATCCAATCACACCCTCTGGAGCTCAGGCTGTAATGGAGTGGGTACGTCTACACCATGAATCTGTTACTGGTAGAGATGGATATTCTGATTTCTATAAAAAAGATTTAACTTTCAACGTTCTTGGACCTGTTGGTGATATCGTTTCCGAATGGATTATTAAAGGAGCATATATTAAAGATGCTGCATTCGGAGAGTATGATTGGGCTAGTGAAGGAGAGGCACAAGAATTGACAATGACAGTAACTCCTGATTATTGCGTGCTTAACTTCTAAAGTTAGCAATAATTAGTTATATTTAATAATAATAGTTTTAAAAAATAAAATTTATGGCCGCACCTAAGTTTCCTACGGAAATCGTGACACTACCTTCTAAAGGAGTATTATATGATGCTGAAAATCCTCTTGCTAAAGGAGAGATTGAGATGAAATATATGACTGCTAGAGAAGAAGATATTCTAACAAATCAAACATATATCGAAAAAGGAATTGTATTAGATAAACTAATGCAATCCTTAATCATTTCAGATATTAAATACGAAGATCTTTTGATTGGTGATAAAAACGGTATTATGATTGCCGCTCGTATCTTATCTTATGGTAAAGAATATTCATTTGAATATTCAGGAAAAGAATTTACTGTAGATCTATCAGAATTCGAAGAAAAGGAATTACATAAAGAAGTAGAGAAAGGAGTTAATAATTTTGACTTTCTTCTACCGCATTCTAAAGTACCTATTACATTTAAGCTTTTAACTCATAAAGATGAAAGAGCTATCGATAATGAAATCAAAGGTCTTAAAAGAGTACGTAAAGATGCTTTTGAACTATCAACTAGATTAAAGTATATTATTACATCAGTAGATGGTGATGATACTCCAAAAGCAGTTCGTTCATTTGTAGATAATACTCTACTAGCAATGGACTCCAGAGCATTAAGATCTTATATTAAAGAAATCTCTCCAGATATCGATTTATTTTTTTTTCCAGAAGAACTCGTTAAAGGTATCAACCTCCCAATTACTCCGCAGTTCTTTTATCCTGACCTCGAGTAACGCAGCTCAATATAGAAAAAATCTATTTACAGTTCTCCATCAGATAGTTTTCTATGGGAAGGGTGGATATGATTTAGATACTGTATATAACATGCCTATATGGTTACGTAAGTACGTTTATCATGAAATACAAGAACATTATGAAAACGAGCGTAAGCAATATGATAAGTCTAGTAATACTAGTACATCATCTACTTTAGTAGACTCTGAAGGTAAAATTAATCGTTCTCAATTTAAAGCTGCTGAACCTAAAGGAATGCCTGGTCGTTCTGCTCCTAGCTATAAATAATTTGATTAGTAGATATTTATAATTATGGCCTCTAGAGAAGAGTTAAATAATCAAAAGCAGTTTAATAAAGAGCAAGAAAGGCAATTAACTGCAACTCAACAAATTGTAGATTATACAAGAACTCTTAATGACGATTCTAGAGAGCTATTAGGATTAAGTACAAAACGAACTACTGCTGAAAAACAATTAGCTAGTTTATTAAATTCATCAGCTACAACTCTTTCAAAACAGCTAAAAGATTATAAAAATATTAATGAAGTTCAGACTGATATAGCAAAAAATGCAGAGAATTCAGCACGAATGGAGAAAGAAGCTGGAATAATATTAGAAGGTCGTGTAGGAGATGTTAAAGCTGCTGTGGAAGCAAGCAGACAAGCAAGAGATTTAGAAAAACAAATTAAAAGTTTAGGTGAGGGAGTATCAGAAGAATTAAAAGAGCAAGCACGATTAGCAACAGAGGCAGCAGATGCTCTTATGTCTAATGTAACAGAAGCAGAAAAATTAGCATTTAATACTTTAGAAACCTCTCAGGAACTTCAACAGCAAAATCGAGTATTAAAAAGTCAAGAACAAGGATTTAAAAATTTAAATAAAGCAGGAGGAGTACTTGAAGGTACTATGCAAGGTATTGGTGGAGTATTAAAACAGTTTGGTTTAGGAGATCTTGCAGATAAAATGGGCTTTGATGATATTGAAAGCCATATGGATACCTTTAAAAAGGATATGCTAGCAGTCACCGATGAATTTGGTAATACAACATATAGAGCAGCTACTTTTGGAGATACTGTTAAGATAGGAACTGAGCGAGTTAAACAAATGGGTACTGCATTTGCAAATGCTATACCTTTAATGATAGTTGGGAAGTTAGTTCAAACATTAAATGCAGCATCTGAAGAACAAAAGAAAATTAGAAACCTTAGCGGTCAAAATGCAACTCAAATTAGCGCTGCTAATATGAATCTACTATCATCTATAGATTATTTAAAAACTATTGGTGCTTTAAGTAAAGAATTAGGAATTAATGTAGATGCAGCCTTTAGTAAAGAAACATTAACTGAAGCAGCTGAACTAACTCAACAGATGGGCTTATCAGCAGAAGCTACAGCCAAAATGGCTCTTAGGACTCAAGCTTCAGGAGGCAATATGAAAAATAATACTGCTCAAGCATTCAAAACAACTAAAGAGTTTATTAAAACTAACAAATCTGCTGTTAATATTGGTCAGGTAATGGAAGATGTAGGTAATGCATCCGGAGCAGTATCATTATCATTGGGAGATTCTACTAAAGCACTAACAGCAGCTGCTGCTCAAGCTAGATCTATGGGTTTGAGTTTAAAAGATATGGAAGGTATTGCAGATAATCTTCTAAATATTGAATCTTCTTTAGAAGCTGAAATGGAAGCAGAACTTCTAACTGGTAAATCTCTTAACTTAGAAAGAGCAAGATCAGCTGCTATGATGAACGATATGGAAACTCTTGGTAAGGAAATTGCCGGTAATCAAGAAATTCTAAATTCATTCCAATCTGGTAGTAGAATGGAGCAACAAGCTATAGCTAAATCCTTAGGGATGTCTACAGATCAAGTAGCTGATATGATATATCAACAAAAACTTAGTGCTGGTATGTCAGAAGAACAAGCTGCTAAAGCTGCTGGTATTAGTGTAGAAGAAGCTAAAAGATTATCTGCTCAAGAGCAACTAAATAAGTCATTAGAAAAAATGGCATCTTTATTAGTACCCATCTTAAGTAAGATAACCTCTTTAATGTCTAATACTCTAATGTTTAAAGCAATACTTGGAGTAGCAGCAGTGTCGATATTACCAAAAATTGTTTCTGGTGTAGGAGCAATAACTTCTGGATTTAAAGAAGGAGTAGGTATAGTAAAACAATTAATACCAAGTTTAGGAAAACTACAAGATAAAATAAGCGGAAGCAAGTTAGGTCAGAAAATAAAAGGGATGTTTGGAGGAGGTGGAGCTAAAGATGCAGTACCTTCAGGAGCAGATAAAGTAGGTGATGTTGCTAAAGATACTAAATCAATCACGGCTGGTCAAGGAGGAGGAACGAAAGCTTTTCTTACTGATCTTGCTGCAGGTCTAAAAGAAATGGGAGCAGGTCAAGTATTTGCAGGAATAGGAGCAATGGCCTTAGCAGGTCCTGCTTTTATTTTAGCTCTTCCTTCTATACCATTTTTATTATTTATGGGATTAACTCCACTAAATTTATTAAAACAAAACTTTACAGGTTTAGCAGCAGGTTTAAATAAAATGTCAACTACTTTTGTTGGTATAGGAGCAGTAGCATTAGCAGGACCAGCATTAGCATTAGGAACATTAGCTATACCATTTTTAGGATTCATGGCTATACCAGGTTTAGGTATTGCATTACAAACTAACTTTACAGCTTTATCAACTGGTTTAACTACATTTGGTAATCCAGCGACTGCTACAAATGCATTAATAGGAATAGGATTAATGGGAGCATTGGGTACAGCAATGATTCCATTTGCATATGCATTATCATTATTAACTCCTGTAATAGAAGCATTTGGTGATGTTGTAGTAAATGTAATGTCTGCATTTCCGCCTATTATTCAAGCAGTAGCTGATGGATTTATAACTATGTTTAAAGGTATAACTCCTAAAAACGTTGCTTCAATGGCATTATTAGGACCTGCTTTACTTTCTGCATCGGTCGGTTTAGGTGCATTTGGTGTAGCTATGGCAGGGTCAAGCTTTGCAGCATTCTTTGGAGGAGGAATATTAGATGATTTAGAAGATTTTGCGGAACTAGGTCCTAAAATAGGACAGCTAGGTACAGGTCTATCACAAACTACTGAGTTTATGAATAAAATAGGTGGATTCTCATCACCCCTATTTATGACTGCTGCTGCTATTAAGAGTATCGCCGACAGTTTATCAACAATGAGAGCTGCAGGATTCTTAGCTATGCCTGTAATAGGTAGATTGCTTGCATTATCTAATGCAGGACCTGGATTACTTCTTGTTAGTAAATTATTAGGATCATTCTCAGAAAAAGATGAAGATAAAGATAAAGATCTAAAATTAGAAACTATGATCAATGAGATGAGAGATATGAAATTAATATTAAATAAGTTACTAGATAAAGATACAGCAGTTTATATAGATGGGGAAAGAATAGATGAGGCTATTCAAGTAGGTAGTAAATTAGATTAAAAAAATATATTGAACTATTTATAATAAAAGGAAATGGGACTTAAAGACAAATTAATTACCGGACAAAGTGTATTATCAAAAAACAACGGAGGTCCTAATTCAAAATTAGCAGCATCTTCTCAAGAATCAACTCTTCATGGTAAAATGGATGGAGTAGCTGGATACTCTTTAAATGGTAGTGACTTTATTAATGTAAATAAAAACTATCAGGAATATTCTGATGGTGTACCAAATTTATTACCTAATCCTTCAGTATTAGATACTAATGGTGTTACACCTAAATCAGCTTTCTCTACACCAAGAACTAAAGCTTTGAATAGTACTTTTTCAAAAGGAACCTATAGAGATAATCCACCAGAAGGCGCTCAAGCTTTTTAAAATGAAAAATGGGGTTATTAAAATCGTTCAAAAACGGAACACAGACCGATCTTAGACAAAAGAAATTCGGTAAAGATAGACCAGGAGATGGCTCGTCTAACCAACCCTATATACAACAATCAATAGATAGAACTTTAGTAAGAGGTTCAAGTACGGATGCACTACTAAGAGGAGGTTTAAATGCAGCTACTACCGCTGTTGAGGATTCTAATAGATTAGCTGATTTATTATTTGATAGAAAAAGTCCTCAAGGTTTTTTATTTGTATCTAAACAAAGATTATTATCAAAAATATCACCTAAAACTCCTGCTTCCTTTGGCAGTGGATACACAGGAGGAGCACTTAACCAAGGTGTTTATTCACCACTATCCACTGTAGAACAAGCTAAAAGGGGTTTCTCTGGTTTCCATACTGAAAGATTTGGTTTATTTTTAGGAACTGGATTAAATAGATATAATGATGTAGTACAAGGTAAATCCAATAACGGTATACCATCTGATAGCAGAATATTCGGATTACAACAAGCTCTATTTACAGATAATGGAGCACCTGAAGGAACATTAGATGTATTTAAAGTTAGTGATAATAACAATACACCAGTTGTTTTAGAATATAACGGTGGTCCAGGATCAAATACAGGAGAAGGAAATACATTATTAAAATATTCTACTTCACCACTAGGAGGGAAGACTACAGTAAATATTAATACTGAAGGTACTTTTTTTAAAACTTCATTTGATCTAGAGCAACCAAACTTTACAACACCAACTAATCTTACTGATAAAAAATCCGGTTTAGGTTTAGAGCTTATAAATGAAAATAGATATCTTACTGAAGATAATTTTAACATAGAAAATACATTTAGTCTTACTGGTAATAATACAAACATGTGGGGTCTAGGAGTAAATGTTAATCCAAAAGCAGCTACTACTGTGGTTGGAGGTATATTAACTACAAATATAAAAATAGAAAACACTCTATTTACTCCAATTCCTGACCCTACAGAAGATATAAAATTTAATACTCCAAGAGATATAAGTGGTAAAAGATCAACTATCTCTTCAATTGATAATCTATATTTACAATTTTTTGTAAATGAAGATTTATCACCAATTATAAAAGAATTTCCTGGACCTGAAGGTAACAAGTTTGGAATTACAAATACTATAATAAATAAAGCAACTAATCAATTTGCTGCTCCTATTAATAGTAATATTAACTTAACAGGTACTTATTTCCAATCCCCAGTTGAAATAATAGATAGAAATTTCACAACTCCAATAGATGTATCTAGTAAATCTTCTTTTATATCCTTAAAAAATCTATATAATAATAAAATACTTCCAGGTGTTCCCTATATTAATTTATATAATTTAGATGGAAATAATACTGATACATGGGGACTAGGTAATGGATTAACATTTAATTTAGCAACTGATCCTGAAGGTTCCCCACAAACTGTATCATTATTAAAACCAAGTGCTGGAGATTATTATATTAATCCATCATCAATTGTAAATTTTAATATTAGTAATAATATTATATCAACAAGTACTAATACAGATAAAAATGGTATTCGATTAAAAGAACTATATCAAGATAAAAAAGTAAGAGATGGTATAGTAAGGAAATATGATATTAAAAAAAATATATCAGATCGAGCAGGATTCCAAACAAATAATAATATAAGAGTTGGTACTGATAATGAAAATGCACCAATTATACTACCAGGAGTAGAAACAAATACTTTTTCTCCACCATCTTCTCAAAATACAAATAATACTATAAGCGTTCAAGAAAAAATTCAAAGCGCATATAATAGTATACAAAGCAATTCTGGTGTAAATAATAATTCTTTAAATGGTTCTAACTTAGCTACAGATAATAAAAATAGTCCTACTGGAGTAAGAACAGTTAACAAACAATACGATCAACAATTAACACTTGATCAAATAAAATCTAAATCAAGACAAGGAACTACAGATGGTAATTATCCAACATCTGTTCCACAAATAACTCCTGATTTTAGAAAAAGTGTAAAAAAATTCAATACATACGCAAGTAGCTATGATACTACAAATGGAAGAAAAGATACAAGAGTAAGATACGGTAATCCAGGAGGAACAGATAGTAAGGTTGTCGGAAGTAATAAACAATCCCCTTTTAAAAGATTTACCTCTTTAAATTCCTCAGATGTATTAGATAAAATCAATGCTTCTAAAGTATATAAAGCAGAGCAAGCAAAATCAACATTAAAAGATTTAGTAAACTTTAGAATAGGAATTATAGATAATGATAATCCTAGACAAAAAGATTATATACATTTTAGAGCTTTTCTTAAGGATATAGATGATAAATATACATCAGCATGGGATTCATTAGACTATGTAGGTAGATCAGAAAAATTTTATAATTACAAAGGGGGATTTGAAAGAAATATATCTACATCTTGGGTATTAGCTGCTCAATCTAAAGGAGAGCTTTTACCTATGTATCAAAAGTTAAATTTCTTAGCATCTACTCTAGCAGGAGATTATTCATCAGCAGGATATAATAGAGGAAATCTTTCTACATTAACTATAGGTGATTATGTTGTAGAACAACCAGGATTCTTTAAAGCTATTTCATTCAAAATGAAACAGGGTAATTCTTGGGAATTAGGAATAAATCAAAGCGGTACTCAAGAAGGTCCACAATTATGTCATATTATAGAAGTAAGTAATTTTGAATTTACTTGTATACATGATTTCCGACCTCAAAAATTATCTGATCAATTTGATTCTGGTAGAGCATTTATTTTAAACAATCCTAATACTAACTATATTAGTTCAACCTACAGCCCAGTTTAAGTTATGAGATATGATAATATACCATTCATTTTTGCTCCTACAGGAGAAAGAGCATACAGAAATATAAGATATCCTGAAATACCTCTTTCAGAAAATGATACTTATATGTATGCTACTGAAACTGATAGATTAGATACTTTAGCGTTAAGATTTTATAAAGATCAATCTTTATGGTGGATTATAGCTATAGCTAATCCTGGAATGGATTTATTTACAATATTTCCTCCTACTGAAAAAAGAATTAGAGTGCCATCTGGAGTTAATAGTATACTAGGAGAATTTGATCGAATTAATAATACAAATCTAGTTTTAGATTATAATTTAAATATTACTAGAAATAAATCAGGATTGGGTAATGGTCAAGCAACAATATCTACTCCAACAAGTAATAATGGTATATCTAACGGTTCTTCAGGTATTGGTCAAACAATATCATCAGGAGGGTATTAATTTTTTAAAGTTTTAATATTTATTAGTATGTCTACAATAGGTGCAAATCCATCTCTACCAGGAGAAGGGATGCTAAAATGGGTTAAGAAACAAGTTGACGCAAGACAAAAAATCTATGGTAAAAAAGAAAACAGAACTCCTGAAGAGATAAATTTTCTTAATAATAAAAAACCTTGGATTAAATTAGCCTCTTCTGTAAGTGTAAAAGATACTGCTAAACTAGCAAAAACTGGTTTATTGCAATATGGTGGAGGAAGAAATCTAGCTAAAAATTTTGTGTTATTTAACGGTGTATCAATTAATACAGGAAACGGATTAGGAGAAGGCTTCAGATCAGGTATAGGTTTAGGAAATGATGTAGCTTACGGTATAGGTGGAAAAGACTTCGGATATAAACCAATGCCAGCTATCGAATCAGTAACTATATCAACTAAAGGTAATTATGGAGGTTTAAAAGAAGCTATAATAAAAATATTTGCATATAATAAACAGCAATTTGATATTATAGAATTACTTTATCTAAGGTTAGGTTATTCCGTACTATTAGAATTTGGTAACAATCAATATGTTACTAATAATAATCAAGTTAGACAAATGGGTCCTACAATGACAGATACAACTTGGTTTGATAATGCATTTTTTGAAATACCTGCTGAAACTATTTCCTCTATAAATAATACTTCCAGATTAGCTGGTAGATATCAAACAGCATCTGATCAGGTAGGAGGTATTTCAAAAGCTTTAGGAGCTGATGATAAATTAGGAGCTAAAGCACAAGATTTAAGAAATTTAGCTTCTAAAAGAGCTAATGCTGCTGTTCAAAAAAATATAATGGAAGCTCAAAAATTACTACTAGATATTAAAAAAAGATATGTAGGTAACTATGAGGGAATGATAGGAAAAATATCTAATTTTAGTTGGGACTTAAATAGTAATGGAGTATATCAAATAACTTTAAAAGTTATTACATATGGTGATTTGGTAGATGGATTTTTTGTAAATACTAAAAAAGTGTTTCCTAAGGATGGAGAAATAGGTAAAGGTTTAGTTGAAGGTTTAATAGGTAAAGCAGTAAATTTCTTTTCTAGTTTATTTGGAGGAGATGAAGAACCCGACCCTCCTGAAATACCAGATGTAGATAGGAAGTTTTTAAAAAATGCTAAAGATGTTACAGATGTTAATGGAATACTTTATATGTTTTATGATGGATTATATAATTCTTTAAGAAGTACTCCATATGCTAACAGAAAAAATATAGGAGGAGGAAACCCCTGGAAATTTTATACAGAAAATGTAAATGAGGATAACACAGCAGCGTTCAAAGGTACTAGTCCGGCTGATATATTTGATATAAAGACAGTAGGTTCTGCAGATGATGAAAAAGGGGAAGGATATACAGATGATAAATATATTAGTTTAGGATACTATCTTGATATTCTAAATAAATTTACTATGGGATTTATTGAAGCTGGTACTGAAGGTATTACAGGTTTTGAACCTAATGCAGATTCAGAAAATGGTCCTATACAGTTTGATAATAGTCAAGATACTTTTTTCTGTAATACTAGTTTTTATCAAATATCAGGAGATCCTACTATATGCTTAATTAAAAATACAGGAGCTCCTGCTAGTATTATTACTGATGATCAATATAGAGATTTTAAAGTAAGAAAAAATGGTATTTTAGTAGGAGACATTATGAACATATATCTTCAAATGAATTATTTAGCTGAATTATGTTACAATGCAGCAAAAAATAAAGACTCTAAAATAACAGTAAAAGATCATATAGAAACTATATTAAATGCTGTATCTGAATCATTAGGAGGATTAAATCGACTTAGAGTAAAATGCGATGAGAATACTGGTAAATTATATATTTTTGATGAAAATCCAATACCAGGTAGAAGATTAATTACTGATTATATTAATCCAGGAGCTAATAATCCTAAACCGGTAGAATTTTTAGTATATGGATTTGAAGGAGATAGAGGATCATTTGTTAGAGATTTTGGTATAAAATCAAAAATTGATAATAGTTTATCAACTATGATTACTATCGGTAAAAATAGAACAGGAATAACTGCAGGATACGATTCAACTTCATTTGCTAATTGGAATGAAGGATTAGAAGATACTGTAATGCCAAGCTTAATAGTAGCTACTCAAAATTCTAATGATTTAGCAAGCTATAAAGATGAATATAAAGAAAAACTAAATAGTTTATCTAGCTTAGCTAATAAGCTGTACAAGAATGATGAAAAAGTAAAATTAAAATATACAAGTCAAACTAAAAATGTATTAAGAGAAGTAGTAATGGCTGAACAATCAGTTCATGCTGCAGAGCAAAAAGAAACTGGAGGATCATCACCACTTACAGGATTTTTACCAATAAGTTTAGAATTAACTATAGATGGATTATCTGGTATGAAAGTATTTCAAACCTATACAGTTCCTAACAGTTTTCTACCAGCTTCATATCCAAAAGCATTTGATTTTATTTTAAAAAAATATTCACATCAAGTAGATCAAAATGGATGGACTACTAAATTAGAATCTTTTTCTATCCCTTCTCCACAAGAAAAACCTCTAGATGAACCATGGTATAAGATGGATGCTAGTACATTAGCTACTATTATATCTGAAGCTGAACAAGAAAAAAATGATGCGGAATTTGCAGCACAATCAAGCCTATTTGATTCAAGATCAGCTGTTAGAGGTGGAGCTGCTGGAGGAGTAGGATTAGGCGGAGGTGCAGGCGGATTAGGTTTAGGTCAAGGAGTAGGTCAAGAAATTAATGCTGATAATCTTACCTTAGCTAAGACAGCTAGTCCTGGAAGTATACAAAGAGTTAAAAACTTAGTAGCTAAATTTGAATCTAGAGGAAATTATGGTATATTTAATTACGGAGTAAGTGGAGGAAGCGGAGCATCTACTGATGGTTTAAAAGCATACTCTGCTGGTGGAATATCTGATATAACAACTCAAACCTTTAATTGGATTAATACTAAATTTCAAAGACAAACAGGTAAAGGAGCAGGATTTGCTACTGGTAAATATCAAATTATTCCTGGTACTATGAAAAGCTTCTTATCAAAAAACCCAGATTTTAAATCTAAAATATTTAATGTAGAAAATCAAGAGGCATTAGGAGATTATTTATTTACACAAAAAAGAAGATCTGCAGGAAATTATTTATTAGGTAAAAATGAAGGATCTCTAAAAGATCTTTCAGATGCTGTTCAAGATTTAGGATATGAGTTTGCATCAATGCCAGTTATAAAATTATCAAACGGAACTATAGTTGGAGATGCCGCTACTGGAACAGGTAAAGGAGCATATTATGGGGGTCAAGGACCCAATCCATCAACATCTAAAGTATCAGTTGCTACCATGGCTATTGCATTAATAGGATCTAGAATCGATAAAACAGGTAAACAACCATCTTATCTACCAAGCTATTATTCAACAACTTAAATAAATAAAAAATATGTCAATAGCAGGTACAAATCCATGTTCTATAGGAGAGGGGATGTATAGATGGACAAAACGTTCCATACTTAATAGACAAAAAATATTAAGTAAATCTACTAATCGATCTTCTGAAGAAATAAATTATGTAAATAATAGAAAACCATGGATTAAAATGGCATCATCTGTTAAGGTAACTAATGAAGGAGCAAAAAAACTATCTAGATCTGGTCTTAATCAATTTACTGGAAGAAAGCTAGCTAAAAATTTTGTTTTATTTGGCGGGACCGCTGTGGGTACAAATAATACAAGAGCAGGAATAGGAAAAGGATTCTCTGGAGCTTATGGTATAGGAGGTACTGATTTCGGATATAAACCAATGCCTGGTATCACCAATTTAAGAGTTAGAACAAAAGGTAGATTAGGTAATCTAAAAGAAGCTCAACTTAGTATTAAAGCATATAATAAACAACAATTTGATATTATAGAACTCTTATACTTAAGATTAGGATATACAGTAATAGTTGAATTTGGACATAATCTTTATATTTCAAGGAGTGGTGAAGTAAGAAATACTGGTGGTACTATAATTGATAAGTATTGGTTTGAGGATAATAATTTTAAAATTGATACTTCTCAATTAATTTTTTATAATAAAAAAATAGTAAATGCTTCAGATGAAGCATATGAATCATTAGAAGGTAAAGCAAAACAAGAAGCAGAAAAAATAAATGATCAAGCTGATGATAATATACAAGCTATTCAAAATTCAATATTAGCATCTAAAATACAATATCAAGGACATTATGATGGTATAGTAGGAAAAGTAACTAATTTTGATTTTAAACTTGATAAAAATGGAGTATATAGTATTAACTTAACCATTATTAGTTATGGTGACTTAATGGATAGTTTTTATATTAATACTAAAAAAGTTTTTCCTAAAGATGGAGAAGTCGGTGGTAGTCTAGTAGACTCTATAATTGGAGTATTTACAAATTTTTTCTCTTTTTTATTTGGAGGAGATGAAGAACCCGATCCTCCTGAAGTACCAGATATAGATAAGAAATTTTTAAAAAATGCTAAAGATATTACAGATATAAATGGAATATTATATATGTTTTATGATGGATTATATAATTCTTCAAGGGGCGGATCTTTCGCTAATAGAAGTTCTTTAGGTGGAGGTAATCCATGGAAATACTATTTAGATAATATTAATAAAGATAAACCTGATTTTACTAAATCTAAACCTGCAGATATTTTTGATATTAAAGTTCAAGGATCAGAAGATGATACTCTAGGTTTGGGATTTACAGATGATAAATATATTAGCTTAGGATACTATCTTGATATTCTAAATAAATTTACTTTAGGATTTATTGATAAAGACTCTAATAAAACAGGCTTATCAAGTATTGTAGATACACAAAATAGTCCTATTAAATTTGATAATAGGCAAGATAGATTTTTTTGTAATACTCATCCATTTCAAATATCTGCAGATCCTCTTGTTTGCTTAGTTAAAAATGTAGGTGGTCCTGCTCCAATATTAACTGAGGACCACTATAGGGATTTTAAAGTAAGTAAAGGAGGCTTTATGGTAGGTGATATAATGAATATATATCTGCAAATGAATTTCTTAGCAGAACTATGTTACAACTCAGCTAAAAATAAAGATGCTAAAATATCAGTAAAGGATCATGTAGAAGAAATTTTATTTAAAATTAATGAAGCATTAGGTAGTATAAATCGCTTAGCTGTAAAAATAGATGAAGAAACTGGTATAGCATTTATAATAGATGAATGTCCTTTTCCTGGTAGAAAAAAAATACAAAATTTAGTAAACAATGGAATCAATGAAGTAGACAATGTTGAATTTGAAGTCTATGGTTTTTCCAAAGATGAGAAATTAGCAAGTATGGTAAAAGACTTTGGTATAAAAACTAAAATACCAAAAGAATTAGAAACTATAATTACTATAGGAGCTCAAGATGCAGGCTATACACCTGGATTTGATGCCACTAATTTTGCTAGCTGGAATAAAGGTTTAGAAGATACTGTATTACCAGCATTAGTTGTATCTACCTCTAATGAAAAAAATGCTGGTAGCGCTAAAGAAACCCTTCAGGATAATTTAAACCAATTAATGACATTAGCTAATAAACTTTATCAAAACGATGAAAAGGTAAAAGCTAAATATATAGAGCAAACTAAAAATGCATTAACTAAATATCTTACTACTGAACAAGCTTTAACAGCTATTGTAAATAGAGATCAAGGAGGTACATCACCTGCTAATGGAATAATACCAATTAGTTTAGATTTAACAATTGACGGATTATCAGGTATAAAAGTATTCCAAACTTATACTATTAATTCATCATTTTTACCAACACAGTATTCTGATACATTAGATTTTATATTAAAAGGTTATACTCACGAGATAAATAATAAAGAATGGATAACTAAATTACAATCATTCAGTATACCAACCGACAGTAATATACCGGTTAAAAGTTTAGCTGAAATAACAGCAGATAAACTAGCATCAATTATAGCTGAAGCTCAACAAGAACTAAATGATGCTGAATTTAATGCTCAACAAAAATTATTCCAGGCTAGATCTGATATAAGAGCAGGAGCAGCTAATATTGCTGGTGGAGCAGCATCTTCACTATACCCTGGTCAAACCTCTCCTTCATTAGAAACAGTATTAGGAGGCGCATCAGCTGCAGATTTAACAAGAATTACTAAAGCCAAATTTCAAGAATTAGGATTTACATATCCTACTGAAAAAGGAATTATTTGGATTAGAACAGATGAAATAATTGATGATAAATTTACTGATTTATGTTGTGTAGTAATTAACGGTGAAATAGTCTATATAGCCCCCGCATCAACTATTCCAGGAGCTTACTGGTGGAAAAATTTAGCAGCATCTGCTGGTACAGGAGCAATGAGAGAAAATCAACAAGTTTTACAAAGTCATAAACTAACTGATACACCGTTATATAAAAATGATGGATCTCAAAAAGCTTTATCAAAACTGCCTTATTTTAGAGATAAAAAAAAATATGATGTATATAGAGACCCTAATAGGGATTTAATCTTTGATAAACACACAATTAAAAACGGCCGGTATGGTATGTTTTTCCACAGAGCAGGAGGTGGAGCTAAGGTAGGTCAATGGAGTGCAGGATGTCAAGTAGTACCTGATAGTTATTGGAAACAGGTACTTTCTTATTTTACTCTCGGTGATACAGTAGATTTAAACCAAATATTTATATTTGGAGGTGATTTAGTTTCTGGATAATTTATATTTATAATATATGACCTATATACCAAAAAATCAAATTAAATCTAATTTATTTACTTCTGGTAATGAATTTGTTACTGTACCTGATTATATTGTTTATATAGGATATTATTGGAAAAAATCAACAGGTCAAAAATATACAGGTAGAACCCCTAGTGATGGACCTAATCAAAGATTAATTCCTCTTGATATCGAAGTACCTCAAGATGAATTAGAAAATATACCATTAGTATTTCCTGAAAGGGTAACAGGTCCTACTACATCAGTTTATGACACTATTACTGAAAATAAATTTAAACCAATACGTAAGCCAAACGCAACCTTTACTAAACCAACACAAAATGACTATACTAATGGATTCTTTTTTAGATACTTTACAAAAAAAAGAAATCAAAATACTTTATATGAAATTAGCAAAGAAGACTATGAACTATTAAATAATAACTCTAGTAAAATTAACAAAACTTTGTATAGAGGTATAAAGGTAAGATGGTCTATATCTAATAAAAAAAGAGAAGATATTTTTTTAATAAATAAAAATATAGTACGTAATTTAGAAAATAGTAGAAATTTTTACGGATTATTTTCATTTTTTAGAGATGATTGGGATCAATATTTCTCAGATAAAATAGGTATAATTTATGTAAATGGTAAAAGAAATTATATTGATTATACATCAATTCCTGATAATCTCCCTCCTGCTTATCAATTTGGTAATCATAATACTATTGCTAATCCAGAAGTCCCAGCTAATCAAAATTGTGCAAATTGCATTTTTAGAAAAAGAAATCATTGCAATAAATGGAATGCAGTAATAAAAAAGGCATATTGGTGTAAATCTTATAAAATGCAAATCTATGAAGATGGTACAATGGGAGGTAAAGATTATAGTACTACCGACAAACCAACTACAGATGAAACTAATAAAATTTCATATACAAATACCACTACAATAGATTTAGGAACTAGTGGTACTCCTCGTAGAGAAACCAGCACTAGTTTTTCTTCTAACTACTCTACTGGAGGAGGTGGTTATTAGAGATATTTTTCGTATCTTTAAGTATGTACTGGTTGGTAGAGAATAAAAAACAGTTTGATACTTTTATTAATATTGGTAGAAATGACTTATATATAGAGGTAATCCCCGATTTTTATAATAATCATCCTTGCCAACAATCAATAGTAGGTTATTATATTAGATCCATTACCGACAAAAAAGGATATATCTTACCAGTAAATCATTATGAAACTTGTAATCTAGAACAAAAAGATGTAGTAGATTTTCTTAAAGGAATATCTAAGTTTTATTGTTATGATAAAAAGAAACTATTACATAACTTTAAACATAGAAATCTATTTGATATACAAATAAATTACAAAGAGTTACAAATAGATTACCCTTTAATTATACAAGATTTTCAAAGAAGAAAAATATCTAACTCAAACTGCCCTATAGTAAAGATATATGAGTACTATGAAGCTAAGTATGAGGAGATTAGTGATCATATTGATACTGATTATAATTCATTTTATAATAATAAAGTACCATTAGTATTCTCAGTTATTGAGTCAAGTGGTATAAAAATAAATAAACAATTATTTGAAAAACATTTTTATAAAAATAAAGAGGATTTTGTTTTTACTCAATATAATTATACAACTCTAACAACTCGACCATCTAATACATTTAAGAAAGTAAATTATGCTGCCTTAAATAAAGATAATGGTAGTAGGGATTGCTTTATACCAAGAAATGATTATTTTGTAGAAATAGATGTTTCTTCTTATCATGTACTTTTACTTTGTCAGTTACTTAATTATAAGTTTGAAGTTGAAGATATACATGAATATTTTGCATCTGTATATCAAACATCATATGATAAAGCAAAACAATTAACATTTCAGCAAATATATGGAGGAATAAAATCTGAATACGAACATATTCCATTCTTCCAGAAAGTAAAAAAATATTCTAATAATTTATGGTCTGAATTTAATTCAAAAGGCTATATAGAATGTCCAATATCTAATTATAGATTTTTAAAGAAAGATCATCCGCAAATGAATTCATTAAAATTAATGAATTACTTGCTGCAAAATTTGGAAACTTCAAATAATGTTCTTATCTTATATGATATCTTAAAGATACTTCGAGGTAAACAAACTAAGGTTGTTTTATATACTTACGATAGTATTTTATTAGATGTAGATAAAAAAGAAGAGGAAATAGTAGAGAAAATTAAAGAAATTTTTCGTATATTTAATCTTAAAATAAAGTGTAAAAATGGTAAAAATTATGGTAATCTTATAAAATGTTAAAGTTATGGAGGAGAATTTAGTTATAGAGTCGCAAGTTGATATTTATAATCGATATGATTATGATAAAATCAATAGTGAAATAGACGTGAATAATAAATTATTTTGTACATTCGTTACTCTGGAGGAGTTAGAGGATAGGTTAAAAAGTATAACCACAGAATACGAAATTAAGTACAGCAAGTTATTTGTACTATCTGTAGAAGATAGCGAAGAGTATGTAATTACTTACAATGTAGAAAATGCTAATGTTAGCGCTATCCCTTATAATACTATTTTAGTGCATCGAAAAAAGCATACAAATACCTTGTATACAATCAATGCATTAAATGAATTGATTAAAAAATTAAACGGTGGAGTAGTTGATACTAAATTTCCTATTGAATGGAACCACTATAGAAATACCATCATGCTAACTCAACAGGGTGGTTTAAAAATGTTAAAGACAAAAATATATCAAATAATTGAGTTATAAAAAATTGTTTCATCTTAAAAAGTTATAAAAATGGATTTAAACGCAATTCGTCAGAAACTGCAGTCTATGCAGAATCAAGGTAATGGTCAAGCCAATAATAATAATCGACCAAATTATTTCTGGAAACCTGCTGAAGGTAATTCCAAAGTTAGGATTCTTCCATCTGTATTTAATGCTGGATCACCATTCTCAGAAATGAAAATGTATTACGGTATTGGATCTAAAATGATGGTATCACCACTTAATTGGGGAGAAAAAGATCCTATTGCTGAATTTGTAAAGCAGCTTCGTCAATCTAATAACTCTGAACACTGGAGATTAGCTAAAACTTTAGATCCTAAAGTACGTATCTATGCTCCTGTTATTGTTCGTGGAGAAGAAAATGAAGGAGTTAAGCTATGGGGATTTGGTAAAATGGTATATGAATCACTTCTACAGTTAATCTTAGATGAAGAAGTAGGAGATTATACTGATGCTTATAATGGTCGAGATATTAAAATTAATTTAGTACGAGATCCTTCAGGAGGATACCCTAAAACTACTGTAAATCCTTCTATGAATCAGTCACCTGTTCATGAAGATGCTAAATTAGCAGAAGAGTTTTTACGTACTCAACCTAACCCACTAGAAGTATTTAAACCACTTCCTTTTGATACTATGAAGATAAATCTTCAAAATTATATTAATCCGGACGGAGGAGATACTGAAGCTGGTACTGTAGCAACACCAACCAATGTAACTACAACTGCAGAACCATCTTTCATTCCACCACCACCATCTTCTAATCATTCAGAACCTGCTGCTGCAAAGAAAAGTAAAGCAGATATGTTCGATGATTTATTTCAAGAAGAACCAGGTAACAAGAAAGAGGACGCTCCGTTTTAATTAATAATAGTATTTTATGGCAAAAAGTAAAAAGTCTTTATCCGAGGCCGTGTCTTCGGAAATCAAGTCGAAATTCGATTTAGGTAAGTTTAAACAAAAGAAAGGATTAGCAGGAAATGTAAAGTTCAAAGAACAACAATGGGTACCGCTATCTGATGCTTATCAAGATATTCTATCAGTACCAGGTATTCCTATGGGACATATTGTTCTATTAAGAGGCCATTCAGATACTGGTAAAACAACTGCTCTATTAGAAGCAGCGGTATCAGCACAGAAGCGAGGTATCCTTCCAGTCATTATTGTAACAGAGATGAAATGGAACTGGGAGCATGCAATGCAGATGGGATTGCAGGTAGATAGTGAAATAGATGAAGAAACTGGTGAAGTAATTGGTTACTCAGGAAACTTTATTTATGTTGATAGAGAAACCCTTAACTCAATAGAAGATGTAGCATCTTTTATTATGGATATAATTGATGAGCAATCTAATGGTAATTTACCATATGATCTTCTTTTCTTATGGGATTCTATTGGTAGTATTCCTTGTGATCTATCAATACGTTCTAATAAGAATAATAATGAATGGAATGCAGGAGCAATGTCTACTCAATTTGCAAATAATGTAAATCAGAAGATAGTTCTATCTCGTAAGGAGTCATCTAAGTATACCAATACATTAGTTTGTATTAATAAAGTATGGGCTATGAAGCCTGAGTCTCCTATGGGTCAACCTAAGTTGATGAATAAAGGAGGATACTCGATGTGGTATGATGCTACATTTGTAGTTACTTTTGGAAATATTATGTCTGCTGGTACTTCTAAGATTAAAGCAATCAAGGATGGTAAGCAAGTAGAATTTGCTAAACGAGTAAACGTTCAGGTAGAGAAGAATCATATTAATGGTGTAACTACTAGAGGAAGAATTATCATGACTCCTCATGGATTTATTAAAGATACACCTACATCTCTTAATAACTATAAAAAAGCTAGAACTCAAGAATGGTCTGATATCATGGGAGGGTCTAGTTTTAATATAGTAGAAGAAGAGCATGATTTAACAGATATCTCAACATATACACAAGAACCTTGAATAACATGGAATACTTGGATATCTTAAATAACCTTAACGAAGAGGATCAAGAAATTAAATTAAAACCACATGATAGAGTTTTGATTAT